>ENA-UAOT01000970-UAOT01000970.1-human-gut-metagenome-genome-assembly--contig:-NODE-970-length-12204-cov-5.203638_pt1 | contig 12204 bp, 8 predicted proteins | sample MGYA00243475_ERZ654567 | MGnify/ENA primary metagenome ERZ654567 (study PRJEB26926, sample SAMN06164482) | human gut metagenome | biome: ENVO:00009003; feature: ENVO:2100002; material: ENVO:00002003... | reverse complement strand
GGCGCCTGTCCCATCGGGGCGTTTCCAGGCGGTGGTGGGGTCCTCCAAGTTCAGCTTCTCCTATTATATCACCGGCTTTCTCATTCTGCTGGGAGTACTGCTGGGGCGCTTCATCTGCGGCTTCCTGTGTCCCTTCGGCTGGTTTCAGGAGCTGCTGCATAAGATCCCCACGAAGAAGCTCTCTACAAAAAAGCTCAAGCCCCTGACGTACCTCAAGTACGCCGTGCTGCTGGTGATGGTCTTCCTGCTGCCGGCGTTTCTCGTCAACGACGTAGGCATGGGTGACCCCTTCTTCTGTAAGTATCTCTGCCCCCAGGGCGTGCTGGAGGGGGCCATCCCACTGTCCCTTGCCAATTCCGGCATCCGGGCGGCTCTGGGCAGCCTGTTTACCTGGAAATTCAGCATCCTGCTGGCAGTGATCGTGCTGAGTATCGTCTTTTACCGGCCCTTCTGCAAGTGGCTGTGCCCGCTGGGTGCGTTTTACGCGCTGTTTAACAGGGTGTCCCTGTTCCAGATGAAGGTGGATAGGAACAAATGCGTCTCCTGCGGAAAATGCGCCAAGGCCTGCAAAATGGATGTGGACGTGACAAAAACGCCCAACCATACCGAGTGCATCCGCTGTGGGATGTGCATCCGCGCCTGTCCCACCAACGCCGTCAGTTTCCGCTACGGCTTTGGAGACGGCAAAAAAGAACCTGTAGAACCTGCAAATACATTAAAAACGGAGGAAACAAAATGAACGTAAAGAAAATCATCACACTGCTGCTGGCGCTGGTGCTGGCCGCCGGTATGGTCGCCTGTGGCACAAAGCCCGCAGAGGACACAGACGGCAATGATGGCGGCGAGGAGGCAAAGGCGCTGTACGAGCAGCTGATGGCGCAGGAAAATGCTATCCTGTCGGAAAACACAGCTCTTTGGGAAAAGGTCTTTATGGCAGCCGATAAGGGCATGGCCATGATAGAGGACGGCGGCAACTACGGCGATTTTCTGCTCAAGACCATCGAGAATGCCAAGGATCAGTTCACCGAGGAGGAGCTGACGCTGCTCACCGGCGAGGCTACCAAGATCAAGGATATTGAGAACCAGCGGGCGGAGCTGGAGACGAAGTATCCCTGGCTGTCAGAGACGCCTGATAGTGATGACAATACGAGCGTCCCAGCGGGCAGCGATATGACCACGCCGCCTGACGATGGCAGTATGCAGAAGTTTCCCGCCTTTGAGGGCAAGGATCTGGACGGTAACACGGTGAAGAGCAGCGAGCTGTTCGCCAAAAACGCCGTCACCGTTGTGAATTTTTGGTTTACCACCTGTAACCCCTGCGTGGGAGAGCTTGCCGAGCTGGACGCGCTGAACAAGGATCTTGCGGAGAAGGGCGGCGCCCTCATCGGCGTCAACACCTTCACGCTGGACGGCAACGAGACGGCCATTTCCGAGGCCAAAGATGTGCTTGCCAAGAAGGGCGCGACCTATCAGAACGTGTATTTTGCTTCCGATGGAGAGGCGGGAAAGTTCACCACCAATATCTTTGCCTATCCCACCACCTATGTGGTTGACAGGAACGGCAACATCGTGGGCGACCCCATCGTGGGCGCTGTTACGGAAAAGAAGCAGGCGGAGGCACTGCAAGCCCAAATCAGCAAGGCTCTATCCGCCGATATGGGCTGACAAACAGACTTGTAGATATCTCCTGTACCTGTTTGTGGTCTGATTTCAGATACATATCAGCAGAAAAAACGGGACGGCTGTTCTTTTGAGGAACAGCCGTCTTTTTCTGGGAAGACAGCGAATGGGGCGCGGGGCTATTTGCCCGCGCCCCTAAAGAGCGGCGCAAAGCGCCAAAAGTGATCCTGTGAGTAGCTTTTTCCCTGTTTTCATCTTCTTTCCTCCGTTCAGAATTGTTTATCACGGCGAAGCTCACCCGCAGCAAAGGGCGGAGGACAGCCTGTTGATGGCAGCTGAGATTGCGGAGCATATCAGTAGCATGTGCAGTCTATCCAAGGTGCTTTTTGTTGCGGTGAGGTCACACTTCGTCCTTTCTCCTCTGCCCCAAAAGCCAGGCTGTCATGTCCTGCAAAGTATCCTCCACCGGGCGCGGATGGTACGCAAAGCATTCCGATGCTGCAGCATGACTGAATTGCCCGTTTGAGGCAAGAACAGCAACGGAATAAGGGGTGAAAAACAGCGGCTTTCGCTCCTTCGTGCTTCGACGTTCATAGTATGGAGCCGCCAGCTTTGCAAGCCCCAGTGGCAGGCAGATGGGGCGATACTTCAGCTTTGCAGTCTTTCCCACGAGCTGAAGCATCTTGCGAATGGTGACATAGTGGCCGGACAAAATGTAGCCTTTGCCGGGCTCTCCGTTTTCGGAACAGGCGAGAATGCCATTTGCCACATCCCGCACATCCACGAAGTCATATCCGCCGCAAACGGCAAAGGGCAGCTTTCTGGAAAGAAACGATTTCGCCATTGAGGTGAAGCTCCCTCCCTGTATATCGCCCGGCCCAATGATACCGGAGGGGAAGACAATGCTGGCATTCAGCCCGCGCTCTGCCGCATTGAAGACAAGCTCTGTTGCGGTTGCCTTGCTCTTGGCGTAATCTCCGTCCACAAGCCCCGGAGAGAATTCGCAATCCTCCGTAATGGTGCAGCCCTTCGGCTTTTCCGGTATGGCATGGACGGAACTGACATAGACCATTTTGCCCACATTACGCTCCATACATTGCCGGAGAACGCTCCATGTCCCCCCTACATTGACCTGATAGAGCCTCGAACCGGGTCTGGACGCGACGGAGACGATACCAGCGCAGTGAATCACACAGGTACGGCTGTCCGCATCCGCGAAGAAGTCTGTCAGTGAGTTTTTCACACACACATCACCGATGACGGTATGGACTTCTTTGGGGAGCAAATTGATATAGGGGTCATCATGCAGCACAAGCGCATGCACTCGTGCGCCGCGGCGTACCAGCGCTTCTACAACAGCTCTGCCAAGGAAGCCGGTGGCACCTGTAACAAGATATTTATCATACATTAAAAAGCCTCCTCAAATAAGCATACAAGTGTTGATTATCTTTCACAAGTACAGTATACTTGAGGGGAAAGGCAGAAACAATCAGCACTTGCCATACGACCGAAAGAAAAACAACACTTTCTGTCAAAGCGTTGCTTTTCTTTGTAAACTTTTTTTGGAGGAGCTCTATATGGAGAAGATGGATGCAAGGAAACGCTATACGCAAATGGTGCTCAAGCAGTCTTTTCTGAAGCTGCTGAAGGAAAAACCTGTAAACAGAATTACGGTGAAGGAGGTTTGTGCGCTGGCGCAGCTTAACCGTGCCACCTTCTATGCCCATTACAGCGATTGCTTTGCCCTGATGGAGAGCATTGAGAATGAACTCATCGACGCATTTGAGAAATCCCTTCGCTATGTCAATTCGTTTGATGTGACGGCGCTGATCGAAGCCATCTACGATATGGTCGATCAGAATCAAACGGCGTGTCGAATTCTAATTCTGGGGAATACAAACGCAACCGTCCTTATGCGGATGATTGCCCTGGCCAAGGCGGACAGCATTGCTTACTGGCGGAAAGAACTGCCCGGAGCCAGTGAGACAGAGCTGGAAATGATGTATACCCATCTGTCAAACGGTTTGATGCATGTCGTCGTGGAGGGCTATGACAAGTACAGCAAAGAGGAAATGGTCCGTTTTGTCAACCGGGTAGTCAAAGCCAGTCTTTCGCTGTTCCAATCGCCCCAAAGACCTCTTGCTTAACATAGGCCTTATGCTTGCGTGGTATAATAAGCTTTGCAAAACGGTCGATGGTCAAAGGAAAGAATGGAGAAAATCAGTCATATTTTATGAAAATGAGCATAAGAAAACCCCGGAAAACCTTGATTTTCCGGGGTTTTTGAGCTTTTGAGCTGTGAATTTGCGTCCGATCAGCGCTTGGAGAACTGAGGTGCGCGACGAGCTGCCTTCAGGCCGTACTTCTTGCGCTCACTTGGCAGAAACCCTTGTATTTGCAACGACTTGCGGGTTTGACGAATAAATTTGTCGTCGATTTTGTCTTTTAAGGTGTGCGTATGGTGCCTGCGGGGGATAGTTATGTGGTAGGATCGGACGGGAAAACCTCATTGATCTGCTTTGCAGACTCTGTCCGTTTTTCTGCGCTCTTGGCCTGTGCGTAGATTTTGAGGGTAACATCGGGATTCTTGTGCCCGGCATAATCCATTACCGTGCGAACATCGACCCCACTATAAATCAGGTTTGTGATATAGGTCTTTCGAAGCATGTGTGTTTTAACCGGGAAGTCAATGATATAGCGTACATTGGGATTGTGGGCAGCAGTCTGGCCTGCTTCCCGATTGACGGAATGAGACTTCTTTCCATGCTGTTTATAGCGGATATATTCGTCCGGTCCAACGCTGCGTCGCTTTATCTTTCGCCACATATTCCGGAACTGAGTCTCGCTCAAGGGAAGTCCACTGCTATTACAAATAACAAAATCAGAGGCAATGCTCTTTTTGATTTCTTTCAAATGATTGAAAAGGGGCACTGGAATAGGTATATTACGGTGGCCAGTTGCGGTCTTGGTCACATTGGAAATCTCCGGACGATTGTGGCAGAAAATACATGTACGCGTAACCTCGATCTGCGGAGTGTCCGCATTGAGATCAACGCAGTCCCATTGGAGTGCCAGAGACTCCTCGCGCCGCAGTCCTGCATAAAGCCCCAATTTGACAAACGTTTCCAGAGGATAAATTCCTTTGATCGCGGCAAGTAGCGTGGCAACCTGCGCGTCCGTCAAGTATTCCTCCCCTGTATCCTCTTTTTCGCGCCTCACGCGTTTAAAGGTATACTTTGTCGTTGGGTCAACCTGGATCAAATCACAGGTGAGGGCATCGGCAAAAATCTGTTTGATTAGCATAGAAGCCTTGCGATAAACGGACGCGGACTGCGCCTCTGCTACAGCCATAGCCTTCTTTATATCTTCGCCGGTGATGTCGATCAATCGCTTGTCACCAAGCACAGGGATGAAGTGTGTGCGGATGATCTGTTCATAATTGTTATAGGTGTTCCGCTTTAGGTCAGCGGACTTATCCGACAGCCACTCCGTTGCGCGTTCGCTGAAAGTTGGGAATTCCTTAATTTTGCGGCGAAGACGAATCTCGGCCTCCCGCTTTTTTACCTTCTCGTCGCGCTCTGCAATTGTTCTACCATAGACAGTGATATACTTTCCGCGTTCATCGCGAATGCTTTTATAATAGTACTCGATTCCATTTCGAACTACTGTCTTTTCTTTTCTCCGGGGCATCAATTACGCCCCCCTCTTTCCATTACCACCGCGAAAGCTGGGGCAAAAATCCGCTCTGCCGCGAGCCACGCCATCAAGCCGCTGTTCGATAAATTTCCTCAAATCCTCTTCGCGATAGCGGACGTTTCCCTTGCGCCGGTATTGGACAGCAGGAAGTTCCCCCGCTGCGCGAAGGCGGTCAAGATTTGAAACTGAGATCCCTAAGTATTTCGCCGAGTCCCGGCGATCGAGTAAAATGGGATTCATGGCGTCTCCTTTTCTAATTGATTTTTCCGAGACGCCATGATAAAATAACCTTGCACTGGTACTTGATGGCTTCTCGCTGTCTTGTATCCTGCACCTCCCGCCGGCAAGCGGGAGGTGCTTTTTTATTGGCCGAGGCTTTTCGTTCAGCCTTCCTGCTTCGTCAATGATAGCATTTCCACAGGCGTAAATTCCGAGACGGCCTTCCCGTACTCTTGCTTAAGGCTCTGATGGCTATCAGCCACTTCCTGTTTCGTAGATAGATGTATCTCCGCAGGCGTTGATTCCGGGCGAGCCGGCCCGTATTTTGTCGTTATTTCAGAGAAATAACTTGAAGACTATCTGTCTTCTCCTCTAAAATAACACAGGTGGCGATAAAAGTCAATATATAGATGTAAAAAAATAAATCATAACACTCAAAATGTTAATACAATCATTTCTGCCAAACGCCATTTCGCTTATCTTACGTTGACTTTTTTTCGTTCTTGTGGTACTATTAATCAAACAAATTGGGAGGTTTGTATATGGGTGAAGATGCAAAGATGCCAAAAGAATTGGAAAAATTTGAAGACTACTATATGCGAACGATGGAAATTACAGGAAGTAGAGATAATTTCCCCAAAGATCCTCAACTGGTAAAAGATGTAATCAACTTGTTCCTACAGCAAAATCCAAGAGTTTCGCAGGTGGATATTGCAACCAAATATGAACTCGCCCCAAGCCTGTTTTCTCGATTTCTAAGGACAGATAATGTAAAATCAAAAGCAGAATGGAATCGGGTAGCATATAGACTGGGGTTGGATATTGATTTAGCAAGGTATATAAGAAACGCACGAGAACTAATTGAGTTAATTTGGTCTTGGCAACAAATCTACTATGGTGAGCGTCTGACTCGCTTTATAGAAGGAACATTTGAAACGGCTGGCCTTATTCCTTATCCACCAAAGCACTTGGAAGATACGGAAGATTCAGAAAAAAGCTATGAGAATATGCGCTATTTTCTGATTAATAGCACAAATGAAGAAGCATGGTTCTTCTATTACTTCAAAGGCCGTGACACACTTGCCTCAGATGTTGTCTTCAACTTGCTATCCAACGAGAATATTTCGACGGTTCATATGATTATCATTCTTAATAGCGAAAACGCCTTTGAGGATGTAAAGCAAACCTTTCGCAGAAAGGATTGGAGAAATAATCTGCGCTATGCTTCTTTGACTGTTCTTCGGGTTGACGATGAAATTTCTACCATCATTAATGAGTATTCAGATGGAGATTTGGGGCTCAAAAAGCGGTCTGAGCAAGGAAGTGGCACGAGCACCGTGCCTTCCGCAACTCCGCAGTGACCCCAGCGGCCTAGACAGTCACGCTCAGGCGGGGAAATGTAACTTCGTACCCCCGCACCTGCCCCCTAATCCCAGCGTAGCATAATCGAGTATATTGTCAATACGTTCGGAAGGACAAATTCCAAGGAAATCACTCTCTATCTAAGGGAAGGCTACCTGCTGTTTTCGGCAAGTGGTCTTCCTTCATTTATTCAACCGATGCGGCCTATTCTCGACAACTGGCTCAATGCTTAACTGGCATCCCTGCTCTGACACATCAAATGCGTATTTACGTTTCGTGAGTCGCGCGGCGTATAGCAATTGCTTTCGCAGTCGCACTCAGCCCCTTCAGAGCCCCATAGTGTCATGCCGTGGGGGTAGGCGGGGTTCAGGCACACGGGGAGGCCAACGCCCATCACGCCCGTGCCTGAGTCATTACAGAGAAAGAGCAGCCATTCCTAGGAATGGCTGCTCTTTTGTTCGTTTTGCGATTGGTATTTCAGGGTGTCTGTGGGGTCGGGAGCCATCTACTTACCAATACTTGGGATACTTGCTGGTGCTCTGCTGCTTTTCGGCATACTGCCACCAGGGAACTTGGGTGGCGAAATCAGTCAGCTTATCCCAAAACTGATCGGCCAGCGTCCCCTTGTCCACGTAGACCGTGACAGTATAGGTCTTGCTGCTGCCATCCTCCATGGCGACGGTGTAGGTCACGGCATTGGTGAAGTTCACCGTCTCGCCGTTACCGGGCGTTAGGGACTTGACACCGTTTGTGGCGATAACTGGGGTCAGCTGCGTCACATCTGTGCCGCGGGGCATGGTGATGGTAATGGTATTGGTGCTGTTGTTCACCGCACCGGCCACGCCATTGATGGAGAAGCTGGTGATGCCCTTGGCGGTCGTTGTGGCAGTCTCCCACTTGCAGGTGATAGACACATCGCCCGCAGGCATGGTAAAGCGTCCGTTACTGATGGTTTTGGTTTCGCCGCCCGCTGTTTCCAGCGTATAGGACAGAGAACCAGACACCATCTGATAGCCGTTGTCGGGCGTTACGGTAACGATGATCTCCTCACCCGCATCCGCCTTGGTGCGGTTAGTGGTGATCGTACCACCCTTGGGTGCCCTTATCGAAATCTTATACGCGCCGGTATCAGGCGTATCAGTGCCACTGCCATAGGCGGGGATCTCCACCTTCAGGGGTGCGCTCTCACCACCGGCTGCGCTTACGACCACGATGTAGATGTCGCGTGCATCCTCAGTCAGATTGCTGAGGGTGAAGGTTATCTCACCCGTGCTGGCCGTACCCTTAGTGGTGGATTTCATGATTTCATCCGCAGTGGGAGCTGTCGCGCCGTGATCCACCACCTTGTAGAAGTAGTTGCCTGCCTCGCTGGAGGTGAACTTCACGGTTGCACCGGTCTTGCTGGTGCGGGTAGCGGAGCCGTTGGACAGGGTGGGTGTACCGGGCGACGCAGCTTTCTGAATGGTAATGGTGTACTCCCGGGTAGGACCTTCGTTGCCTTCCGTAAGATCCTTCTGCGAACGCACGACGAACTTTGTGACTGTGCCCAACGTCATATTGCAGGCTTGTCCGTTCGCATTCCACGCCGCTGTATCTCCATCTCTAAAGACCTTGGCATTCTTGGAATACGTCAGCTTAAGAACCATATTGGCCAGATTGGATGCGTCCGCATCAGCCGGCAGGGTAACTGTAAATGCCGTGCCATCCTGATCGCCTTCAAAGGTATTACCGCTATGATTCAACAGTAGCACCGATTCCAGAACACATTCCTCGCTCAAATAGTTGGGGTCTTCCGCGAAGGTGGCAACCACATTGACGGGCTGACGATTGGTTGCCGGCATAACGAAGGTTGTCTGAGCTGCAGTGCTATTCGCAATAACAACCTGAGTGTTATCGGAACCATAAGTCGCACTCCAACCCTGGAAGACATATCCGAGATTGGGCTGCGCCTGCAGCTTGACTTCCGTTCCTTCAACTACGTCGTTAATACTTGTAGCCGCCTCTCCTGCACCGATCTGAGCAGTGGCAGTACCCATGCTCTCATCATTTACCGTGACATTCACATTACCATGGTCCTTCGCTTTAAAGATGGCTTTGATCTCATAGTCTGAGGTTCCGTCAACGGTAAAATAAGGTATCATGTAGGAACTTCCGTCTGCAGGATGATTCGATGCTACATATTCAGGAACTACTATCTCATTCTTTGTTACGTTTTTGATCTCCCAACTGTCCAGTTTAAAGCCAGCATTAGCTGTAGGGGCCGTATCAATATACGCAGAGACTTTCGCACCAGCAATCACTGTCCGAGTAACGGAGTTGTACTTGTGCTGTCCAGAGGTGGAATCGTATGTCGATGCAACCGTTTGCCAGTCTCCAATCTTTAATGCCACATCACCCGCATCAAAATTGTTTGCGGTCAAAGTGACTTGTGATCCGACTGCCACAAACACAGCTTTAAGTGAGACAGTCTCTGCCGGCATGTTGAACTCTAGATCCGCTTTCTTCAATTCAGGGTCGGACAATAAACCTGTCGGCCCTGCCACCACTTCCCAATGGTCGAACTTGGCATCGAATAAGTCATCAATATTAGCGAATCTGTACTTTTGAGGAATGGCCTTGACCACAACGGGATCGCCTTCTTTTGCTTCGCTGGCAGACGTACCGTTTACTGTGATCTCAGTTTTTCCCATCGGTGAAGTCTTGTTCCCGACACTGATTATATACGATCCTTCGACCGTGGCGGTAATTGCATAGGTTACTTCGCTCACCGCTGTGGCAGTCAGGGTCACAGTATACGTCGGACTGTCGGCCTTGCCGTCGTTGGCGGTGAACACCAGCGTGGTCGTCTCACCGGCTTTGGTGGGCTTGTAGCTGTAATTGGCATCCGCGTCAACAGGAGCGGCGCCGTTCACACTCACCTTGTAGGTCAGGGGGTCGTTGTCCGCATCCTCGAAGATGTCAGCCAGATTCAGCGTCCATGCCGTATCCACCGTGGTCGTAGCGGTCGCACTACTATCCACACCGGCCTTGAGAGCAGGCGCGGTGTTCGTATCGCCGCTTCCCGCGTCAACTGTCATAAGTAGGCTGTAGTAAACAATCTTACTATCACCGTAGTTAATCGCAACTTCCGTCTTATAAGCGCTACTCTTATAAGTCCCCGCAACATCCTGAACCATTTTCAGATTGTTTGCAGCGATAGTTCCTTCCTTCGTTACAACTCCGGAAAAATCAGTTTTTGCCACCCATATTTCAGTGGGTATCGTTGTGGCAGCCGTGCTTGTTACCGTGCCATCTTCTACAGTGACAGGAGGCTTAACTGTGATCTGAATCTCTCCCGCATAGGGACGATCACCACGGTCTGTTCTTGTGACGAGTTCAGAGTAATTATCAATGTATATACTCTTGATCTCCCACGCAGTATTGCGGTTTTTCGCCGTGTAGTCGTTGTAGACATAGGGCTCATCTGCCAACTTGAAACTCGTTAATTGTGCCCACGTTGCTTCTACCGTCGCTGTGGCAGTCAGTGTCACAGTGTACGTCGGACTGTCAGCCTTGCCATCGCTGGCAGTGAACACCAGCGTGGTCGTCTCACCGGCTTTGGTGGGCGTGTAGCTGTAATTGGCATCCGCGTCAACAGGAGCGGCACCGTTCACACTCACCTTGTAGCTCAGGGGGTCGTTGTCCGCATCCTCGAAGATGTCAGCCAGATTCAGCGTCCAGGCCGTATCCACCGTGGTCGTAGCGGTCGCACTACTATCCACACCGGCCTTGAGAGCAGGCGCGGTGTTCGTATCGCCGCTTCCCGCGTCAACTGTCATAAGTAGGCTGTAGTAAACAATCTTACTATCACCGTAGTTAATCGCAACTTCCGTCTTATAAGCGCTACTCTTATAAGTCCCCGCAACATCCTGAACCATTTTCAGATTGTTTGCAGCGATAGTTCCTTCCTTCGTTACAACTCCGGAAAAATCAGTTTTTGCCACCCATATTTCAGTGGGTATCGTTGTGGCAGCCGTGCTTGTTACCGTGCCATCTTCTACAGTGACAGGAGGCTTAACTGTGATCTGAATCTCTCCCGCATAGGGACGATCACCACGGTCTGTTCTTGTGACGAGTTCAGAGTAATTATCAATGTATATACTCTTGATCTCCCACGCAGTATTGCGGTTTTTCGCCGTGTAGTCGTTGTAGACATAGGACTCATCTGCCAACTTGAAACTCGTTAATTGTGCCCACGTTACTTCTGCCGCTGTGGCATCGTCTGCCGCATACGCTTTGGGTGCGGTAACCGTAAGGAAGCTCATCGCCATGAGCAGGCAAAGGAGCAGTGATACTGCCCTTTGCCATTTCGTTGCTTTCATGGCTCTCTCCTTTCTGCTTAATTAAATCTGTGTCCGTAGCTGGTCTGGTGATCCGCTACGTCGCTGTTTTCTGCCACCTTATCCCAGAGCTGCTGGGAAATGCTGCGCTCAAAGATAACGGTGACGGTATAGTTTCTGCTTTCCGTACCCAGCGTTACGGTGTATATCGACTGGTTGCTGAGATTCACGACCTCACCGGATACCGGACTGACCACGGCTCCCGCAGGAACGGTAACGACCGGCGCGACCGCCGTGACATTCGTTCCCACCGGCAGCTTGACCGTGATGGTTCCGGCACTCTGGTCGATCTCACCCTCCACACCCAGGACGGAGAAGCCTGTGATCTTCGCTGTGCTGGTGATGGGCGTATCATCATCGCCTCCGCTGCTCTTGGCGGAGATCTGCTGACCGCTCTTATTCAGCACAGTGACGGTGTAGGTGCGGCTTGCCAAATCATTGTCGCCGCCCAACGTAAACGTGACCGCATTGGCAAAGTCCACAGCGATACCGGAGGTCGGCGAACAAGTCTTTCCGGTGAATTCGATGTCCGTGACCAGCTTGGTGCTGGTCAGCTTGGAATCGTCCACACCGGTGACAGTGATGGTGCTCTTGGCATTGTCGATGACACCATTGTACCATTCACCGACCGCCTGAACACGGAAACTGGTAATCTCCGCCTGCGCCTTGGATACGACCTTAATACGGTAGGTATTCTGTACCGTCTTATCGCCGGAAGTCACGGTGAAGGTCTGCCAGTTGGAGAAGTTCATCGCATCCTTACCATCCAGAGAGGGATCAACTGTCGCTGCATAGGAGATGCTGGCGCTGAGATACATCTTTGAGGTATCCACACCGGCTCTCACCGTAAGCAGGATCTCCGTTGCTCCATCGGACGCCTTGGTGACTTTCTTCTCCAGAATGTCCATTACGTCTGTCTCTTATACAC
>ENA-UAOT01000966-UAOT01000966.1-human-gut-metagenome-genome-assembly--contig:-NODE-966-length-12235-cov-4.838506_pt1 | contig 12235 bp, 17 predicted proteins | sample MGYA00243475_ERZ654567 | MGnify/ENA primary metagenome ERZ654567 (study PRJEB26926, sample SAMN06164482) | human gut metagenome | biome: ENVO:00009003; feature: ENVO:2100002; material: ENVO:00002003... | reverse complement strand
CTCTGGGCAGCGGCGGTGATGTGCGGCAGGACAGTCAGGTCCTGACGGTGAACCGCGGCAGCGGCAAGCAGGAGGTCGTGGTCACCCGGCGGCTGTACCCCACCTATCAGGGGGCGGTGGTGGTCTGCCAGGGGGCAGGCGACAGCCGTGTGCGCCTGCGGGTGCTGGAGACGGTGTCTGTGCTGACAGGACTCAGCAGCGATAAGATATCGGTAGTCCAATGGAAACAGTAACAATAAATGGGAGGAACGACAGTATGAAGCAGGTATGGAAGCGCCGCGCCGTAGCGGCGGCCGTGGTGGTGCTGGTGGGTACATCGGTGTATTTGAACTGGCGCTATGCCGGGGATGTGGCGGATACCTCCAAGGTGCTTGGCCAGTCCACGCTGGTCAATGGCGAGACTGCGGAGGCACAGGCGGATACTGCGGATACCGCCGGAGACGACTATTTCTCCACTGCCCGGCTCAGCCGCAAGCAGGCCCGCGATACCGCCATCAGTATGCTGGAGGAGGCCAAGGGCGAGGAGAACGCCTCAGAAGAGGTAGCTAACGAGGCATCCGAGACGCTTCAGGTGCTGGCGGGCTACACCGTGGCGGAGACGCAGATCGAGAACCTGGTGGTGGCAAAGGGCTATGCCGACTGCGTGGCCTTTATGGGCGCGGACTCCATCAGCGTGGTGGTATCGGCGCCCGACGGTCTGGAGGCGGAGGACGTAGCGAAGATCAAGGATATCGTCATCGCGGAGACATCCTACACTCCCGGCCAGATCAAGATCATGGAAGCGGGAACGTCCGGTGCAAAATAGGTGTTGTATTTCCCCGTAAAAAATGGTATAATCCTATACTGCAATTAGCTGAGTACCAATGACAACTGTGAGGAGACAAACAGACCATGGCTGAAAATAAGGAATATATGATCCACCAGGAGGATGACGGCAGCATCCAGATCTCAGAGGATGTGCTGGCCTCCATTGCCAGTACCACAGCCTTGGAGGTGGACGGCGTCAGCGCTCTGATGAGCGCCAACGTATCCGACCTGATGGGCGGTAAAAAAATGACCTGCAAGGGCGTCCGTGTTGAACTGGACGGCGAGCAGATCGTTGTGGGCATTTTTGTTGCGGTGCGTTACGGCTGCGCCATCAGCGATGTGGCCAAAAAGGTCCAGAAAAATGTGCATACCGCGCTGGAGGGTATGACCGGCTTCAAGGTGGCGGCGGTGAACGTCCACGTGGGCGGCATCAGCTTCAACTGAACAACAGACGAGAGAGAAAAGGACGAACGCTTATGACACGCAGCACCGCACGGGAGATCGCCATACACTTGGCGTACCAGTTGAGCTTCACCGAACTGCCGGTGGAGGAGTTTCTGGACCAGCAGCTCAGCGATGAACGCTTTGCCGAGCTGGCGGCAGAGGATGACCTCTACGCCGACCGGCCCAACACCAAGCAGGAGGCGTATATCCGCCGCCTGGTCTCCGGTGTGGCGGAGCACGCCGCCGAGCTGGACGCCGACATTGAAAAGTACGCCCGGGGCTGGCGATTTGAGCGCATTTCACTGGTAGCATCCGCCATCATGCGTGTGGCCATGTACGAGATACTCTATATGGCGGACATTCCGCAGGGCGCCGCCATCAGCGAGGCGGTGACGATCGCCAAGAAGTACGAAACGCCCGAGGTCGCCAAATTCATCAATGGTATTCTGGGCAGCTTCGCCCGGGGCGAGGTCAAGGAAAAGGACTGAAAACCACATACGAAAGGCAGAGCGTGAGGGCTCTGCCTTTTCAGGTCGCATACAGAAAGGAGTGATCGCCACGTCGAGCCGGTATATTTTCACGGTGTCCGAGGTCAACCAGTTTATCAAGGACCTGCTGGATAACGTGCCGCCATTGCAGGAGGTCCTGCTGCGGGGTGAGATCTCCAACTACAAACTATACCCCTCCGGCCATCACTACTTTACGCTGAAGGACAGTCAGTGCAGTCTGAAGTGCGTTATGTTCAGGGGCAGCGCCGCGCGCCTGCGCTTCCGCCCGGAAAACGGTATGCAGGTCATCGCCTCCGGCCGTATCAGCGTCTATCCCCGCGACGGCGCCTATCAGCTGTACTGCACCAGTCTGACGCCGGAGGGCGCCGGCGACCTAAGCGTGGCCTTTGAGCAGCTGAAGGAAAAGCTGCGGAAGGATGGCCTGTTTGACGAGACCCATAAAAAACCCCTGCCGCCATATCCCCGGCGCATCGCCATCGTCACCTCCCCGGCAGGCGCGGCGGTCCACGACATGATCCGCATCCTCCGCCGCCGCTATCCCATCGCCAAGGTCCTTCTGCTGCCCGTTCGCGTGCAGGGAACTGAGGCCCCGGCGGAGATCGCCGGCGCCATCCGTTACGCCAACGCCCGCAGCCTGGCCGATGTGCTCATCACCGGCCGCGGCGGCGGTTCGTTGGAGGACCTGTGGGCCTTTAACGACGAGCGCGTGGCCCGCGCCATCTACGACTCGGATATTCCCGTCATCTCGGCGGTGGGCCACGAGCCGGACGTGGCCATCAGCGACTTCGTAGCGGACCGGCGTGCCTCCACGCCCTCCAACGCCGCCGAGATCGCCGTGCCGGACATGGCCGAGCTGCTGCGGACGCTGGATGCCGCCCATTCCCGCATGACGCAGTCGATACGCCGCGATATCGCCGCCCATTCCCGCCGTTTAGAGTCCCTGTCGAAAAAACGCGTCCTCACGGACCCAACCGCTTACCTGGCGGACCGCCGACAGGATGTGGACCATATGACCCACCGGCTCTGTGCCGCCATGCGTGTGGTGACAGATGTCCAAAACCGCCGCTTCGGCGCGCTGGCCGCGTCGCTGGATGCCCTCAGCCCGCTGAAGGTCCTGGGCCGCGGCTACGCACTGGCTCAGCAGCCGGACGGCACGGTGCTCCGCAGCGCCGATCAGGCGCGGATAGGGGAGACCCTGCGCCTGCGGCTGGCCGACGGCGCCCTGCGGTGCCAAGTAAAGGAAAAGGAGAACGAACATGGCAGCAAAAAAGACGTTTGAAGAGAATATGTCCCGGCTGGAGGAGATCGTCTCCCTGCTGGAAAGGGGTGACGCCACGCTGGGCGACAGCATGGCGCTGTTCGAGGAGGGCACCAAGCTGGTGAACGCCTGCCGCAAGGAGCTGGACACCGCCGAGCAGAAGGTGGTCAAGCTGTCCAAGGGCCCCGATGACGCGCCGGTGGAGCATGATTTTGCCGCGGAGGATTGAGCCATGGACTACGAAAGACACTACGAGCAGTACCGCGCTGCGGTAGAGGACTACCTTTCCGTCCTTTTTGCCGGCAGCGCCCCCTATGACCGTCTCTACGATGCCATGCGGTACAGCGTGCTCTCCGGCGGCAAGCGTATCCGCCCGGTGCTGACGCTGGAATTTGCCCGTCTGGGAGGTATCGACTGGCATCTGGCGCTGCCCTATGCCTGCGCGCTGGAGCTGGTGCACAACTATTCCCTTATCCACGACGACCTGCCCTGCATGGACGACGACGATCTGCGCCGTGGCAAGCCCACCAACCACAAGGTCTACGGCGAGACGCTGGCCATTCTGGCCGGCGACGCCCTCCAGCCCGAGGCCTTTCGTCTCATTGCCCAGGCGACGGGACTGCCCGCCGAAAGCCGTATCGCGGCGGTCGAGATCCTGGCCAACGCCGCCGGTGCCGACGGCATGGTGGCCGGACAGGTGCTGGACACCCTCTGTGATGTCCGAGATGAAGCCGGCCTGACCCAGCTGGACCGTCTCAAGACCTGCGCCATGATCTCCGCCGCAGCGGAGCTGGGCTGTGTGGCAGCCGGAATGAACGCCGACAAGCGCCGTCAGGCCCGTGAATTCGGCGATGGCCTTGGTCTGGCCTTCCAGCTCCGTGACGATATCCTGGATGTGACAGGCGCACAGGAGGTGTTCGGCAAGCCCATCGGCTCCGACAAGGCGGAGGGCAAGGTCACGCTGGTGGATGTGAAGGGCCTGGAGCAGTGCCAGCGCGACGTGGAGCAATACACCGCGCGAGCCAAGGCCGCTATTGCCGCCTGGCCTGATAATTCGTTTTTGCTGGAGCTTGCCGACCACATGGTAAATCGTGTAAAGTAATATCGCCTTACAGTTAATGCAGATAAATGCCCCGCGCCGTTTGGCGCGGGGCGCCTTCTGTCATCTATCGTTCTGCGGTGCTGCCATAGTCACACAGCGCCCGCAGGGCGCAATTTTCACAGTCCGGCTTCCGTGCCATACACAGCGCGCGGCCATGGAGCACCATCCGGTGGCAGAAGTTGTTGGCCTCCTCCGGGGGAATGACCTTTCGCAGCTGCTGCTCCACCTTCAGCGGGTCCTTGCTGCCGTCCGTCAGTCCCAGCCGCCCGGTGATGCGGATGCAGTGGGTGTCGCAGACATAGCCGTCCTTTCCGTAGATATCGCCCAGGATCAGATTGGCGGTCTTGCGCCCCACACCGGGCAGGGAGAGCAGGTCCTCCATGTTGTCCGGGACCTTTCCGCCGAAGCGCTCCACCAGCATTTTTGCGGAGCCAACGATGTCCCGGGCCTTGGCCCGCCAGAAGCCGCAGGACTGGATATATGTGCCCACCTCGTCCGCATCGGCGGCGGCAAAGGCCTCCAGCGTGGGATAGCGGGCAAACAGCGCCGGCGTCACCAGATTGACACGCGCGTCGGTGCACTGCGCCGCCAGACGCACGGAAAACAGCAGCTCATAGTCCTTCTCATAGTCCAGCGAACACAGCGCGTCCGGGTACAGCGTCTTCAGCGCCGCGATAATGGTGCTGACCTGTTCCTTCGACTTCATGCGACATCACCTCATCCCAATTGTAACAGAGGTTGCAGAAAAAGGCAATCTGTGCTATACTGTTTCATAAGATTTTCCACAGAAGGGAGGCGGTGCCGCTATGCGTCCGCTGGCAGACGAGATACGGCCCCAGACTCTTGACGATGTGGCCGGACAGAAGCACCTGCTGGGCGAGGGGGCGCTGCTGCGCCGCCTGATCGAGAACGGCACCGATGCCAACCTCATTTTTTATGGCCCCTCCGGTACCGGCAAGACCACCGTGGCCAACATTATTGCCAAGCAGGCGAAAAAGGCGCTGTACACCCTAAACGCCACCACCGCATCCCTCCAGGATGTGAAGAATGTCATGGCGGATGTGGACACCATGATGGCCCCCAACGGTATCCTGCTGTACCTGGATGAGATACAGTATTTCAACAAGAAGCAGCAGCAGAGCCTGCTGGAATTCCTGGAAAACGGCAAGATCACCCTGATCGCCTCTACCACAGAGAACCCGTATTTCTATATCTACAACGCACTCCTGTCCCGCAGCACGGTTTTTGAATTTAAGCCTCTGTCGGTGGAGGATACCATCCCCGCCGTGGAACGGGGCCTGCGTATCGAGCAGGAGAGGAGCCAGCTGCCCTTTACCTGGGAAGAGGATGTGCCCCGCACAGTGGCCGCCGGCTGCGGCGGCGATGTCCGAAAGGCCATCAACGCCGTGGAGCTGCTGTACCGTTCCGCCAAGCCGAAGGATGGCGGATTATATGTGACAAGGGATGATGCTTTACAGCTAAGCCAGTGCAGCGCCATGCGGTATGACAGGGAGGGGGATGACCACTATGACCTGCTCTCCGCCCTGCACAAATCCATCCGAGGCTCCGACCCGGACGCGGCGGTGTACTACCTGGGTCGTCTGCTGGTGGCGGGCGACTTGATCTCTCCCTGCCGTCGTCTGCTGTGCATCGCGGCGGAGGATATCGGCCTTGCGTACCCGCAGGCCATCACCGTCACAAAAAGCTGCGTGGACGCGGCACTGCAGCTGGGCCTGCCGGAGGCGCGGCTGCCCCTGGCCGAGGCGGCGGTGCTGCTGGCCAACGCGCCCAAATCCAACAGCGCCCACAACGCTATCATCGCCGCTATGGAGGATATTCAGCGCGGCGCGGTGGGTGACATCCCCCGGCACCTGAAAAACGTCCACGCTGACAGTGCCGGCGCGGACAAGGCCCCGGTCTATAAGTACCCCCACAATTATCCGGGTCACTATGTGCAGCAGCGCTATCTGCCGGAGTCCTTGGGGGATACGCATTACTATGCGTACGGCGAAAACAAGACCGAGCAGGCCGCCAAGCGGTACTGGGACGACATTAAGGGGAAGAACGGAAATGGACCTGCGGTTACATGATGTTTTAGAGCTGAAAAAGGAGCACCCCTGCGGCAGTAAACGCTGGCAGGTGCTCCGCGTGGGCATGGATATCAAGCTCCGGTGCCTCGGCTGCGGCCACGAGGTCATGCAGCCCCGGCGTAAGATCGAAAAAATGATACGGCGCATCGTGCCGAAGGAGGAATTGCAATGAGACCGAAATGGACAAGATACTTCGCTATGGGCATCGCCCTGCTGCTGGCCATCGTCATGGCCGTAACGCTGGTCCTGCCGTACCTGGGACTGTGAGGCTGCCATGAAGCACTGTATTCTGGCAAAATTCACTCCGGAGGCCAAGGCGCAGCGCGCCGCGCTGCTGCCGCGTATCCGGGAGATATTCTCCGCCGCGGCGGATATTCCCGGCGTTCACGGCGCGGAGGTCATCCCCAACTGCGTGGACCGGGACAACCGTTACGACGTGCTCATTCGTCTGGATATGGACCGCGAGGCCCTGCCCCTGTACGATGTGTCCGCTATGCACCACCGGTGGAAGGATGAGTTCACGCCCTTGCTGGAGAAGAAGGCCATCTTCGATCATGAATCATAACCACCAGTTTACTGGTGGTTATGATTTTCTATTAGCGGGAGAGCCGCCATACAGACAGCTGGTATGCTGCATGGTTTCTGTGCTGTCCTCCGCGCTGGCCCATACCATTCTTTACAGCCCGTGGGTCATCTATTTCCTCTGTATTGCTTTGGACAAAAGCTTTGAAGAATTATTCTATTTTTGGGAGGCCGCTATGGATAATGTATTGCTTTTGATTTTTGGTATATTTTTGTCGGTGCTCGGCATCTTGAATATCAAAGGGAATATCAGCACCATACATTCCTATAACCGCAGAAAAGTGAAAGAAGAGGACATCCCCAAATACGGTAAGGCGGTGGGGACGGGAACGGTCATTATGGGGGCGTCCCTGATCTTGGCGTATTTCGCCACATTCTGGAATGAGGCGGCAATAGATTATATCATCTTTCCGGCGATAACTATTGGCCTGGCCTTTATCCTATATGGGCAGATCAAATACAATCACGGTATTTTTTGATCCGTAAAAAAACGCACCCTCGTGAGGTTGATCCTCATGAGGTATAGAAAAGGTGCCAATAAGGTGTCAACAATAGCCATAAATGAGCAACAAAAGCTATACCAAAATGACGCGGAATGTCAATGAAAAGCGGTGACGGATGGATTATAAAGCGGTAACGAACCGGTTACAAATGCTGCGGTGCCCGCCTGGTTGCGACGTTTTTTTTCGTCCCGCCGCTCTATAATAGTGGCATCGAGGTGAGGCAATGACTGTGGTGTATCTGGACCGCGTTTTCCTGCTCAACAGCGTGGTAGACTATCTGCTTTTCCTATGTGCCGCAAGGCTTTGCGGATTTCCGCTGCAGCGAAGGCGGCTGATTTTTTGCGCGGTGCTGGGCGGCGTTTACGCGGCTGCGGTCTTTATTTCCGAGCTTGCATTTTTGGCTCACCCGGCGATCCGATTGGCCTTTGGAGGCTTGCTGGCGCTTGCCGCGTTTCGCCGTTTCCGCCCGGTCCTCACATTTTTTTTGCTTTCGGCCGCCCTCGCCGGCGCCCTGCTGGCCCTCGGCCTGGCCTTTGGCTCGGTGGCGGGACTGGCACAGCGGTTGTATTACGCCGATGTTAGCTGGCAAGCACTTATACTGGTCAGTATATTGTTTTACGTGCTTCTCCGGCTTTTTGCCGGTCAGGCAGCACGTCATGGAGGGGGAGAATTGTTGCAGATCAAAGTATCTGTCGGCGGAAGGATACAAACCGTTACCGCCCTGCACGACACGGGTAATACACTGAGGGATCCGGTTACCGGGTGTCCGGCACTAGTAATGGAGCGCCGTTCCGCAGATGCATTATGGACACCGGCGGTGGCCGATGTTTTGGCAGAGAAGCTGTCTCCGGAAGAGAAAATGGCAAAGCTGCACCGAATAGGTTGTCCGGTACGGTTTACACTGCTGCCTTTTCGCGCGGTGGGGACGGCTACAGGACTGCTGTTGGCAGCCTGTAGCGATTACATAGAAGTGAATGGCAAACGCTATCCACGGACACCTGTCGCGCTGTCGGAGCAAGCTGTCAGTGATGGCGGCGGGTATCACGCCCTGTGGGGGGCAATGGAAGGGAGAATAGGGCATGGCAAAGCTTCTGATTTGGCTGAAACGCCTGTGGCACAGCGTATACAGGCCGGATAAGGTCATGTACATCGGCGGGAGCGATACGCTGCCGCCGCCCTTACCGAGAGATGAGGAGTCTGTTCTGCTGGAAAAGCTGAATACCGGCGATTTTCAGGTGCGGCAGACGCTGATCGAACACAACCTGCGGTTGGTGGTTTACATAGCCAGACGTTTTGAAAATACCGGTATCCATATAGAGGACCTGATCTCCATTGGCACTATCGGATTGATCAAGGCGGTCAATACGTTCCGGACAGATAAGAATATCAAGCTGGCTACCTACGCCTCGCGGTGTATTGAGAATGAAATTCTCATGTACTTGCGGAAGAACGGCGCACAACGGACAGAGGTCAGCTTCGATGAGCCGCTGAATACCGACTGGGACGGAAAAGAACTGCTGCTCAGTGACGTACTGGGGACTGACAGCGATGTGGTCATGCGGCCCATTGAAGCGGATGTGGACCGGCAGCTGCTGCAAACGGCGGTATCGCACCTCAGTCCGAGAGAGAGGGATATCATCACCATGCGGTTTGGCCTGGGCGGTATCAAGGAGCTCACCCAAAAGGAGGTGGCGGATCGATTGGGGATTTCGCAGAGCTACATATCGCGGCTGGAGAAGCGTATCATCCTGCGACTGCGGCGAGAATTGCAGAAAATGAATTAAAGGCTGTGAAGGAGTATACCTTCACAGCCTTTGCGCGGTCAAATATTATTGTAAGGATAGGGCGGCCGGACGGTTGACCACCATCATATTGTAGTAACGCAGCAAATGATAATCATCCTTATCCAGTTTGATGGTGCCCAGCAGGCGGTCGTTTTCCTCCAGCGGCTCTTTAGAGATCAGCGCCTTCAATGCAATGGGTGCAAAGAACGGGGAGGAGCCGATACCGGATACCAGTCCCACGGCGGGCATACGGTTCTGCATGGGATTGAGCATACAGATATACATCTTTTCCGCCTCGTTGATCTGATTGGTCAACACCATGTGGGTGATGGTGTCGTAAGCCTTCATCTCTCCGGTGAACAGATGCTGGCAACGGTCCGGGTCGGAGAAGGACGCCACGCCCATATACAACGTGACCTCGACACTCTCGTGGTCCACTGACTGAGAAAACCGAAGAAGTGAGCGTACCATCTGGCGAATACGGCCATCATAGTAGTACATATAGGCCAATGTCTGATTGAAGTAGCTATTCTTAGGTAGCGCCGGCTCCGCATGGAACATGGGGGGCTGATAATCGATGAAGCATTTTAGATCAATATCCAGTGCCTGCGCAATCTCGTACAGTGTTTCGATGTCGATGGTAATGGCACCGTTTTCGTACTTGGATAGCGTCGCTTTGCTCTTATTGATCATGGCGGAGAATTGCTCGATGGTATAGCCGCGGCTCTTGCGGTATTTTTTGATGCGCTGTCCCACAAAAAAAGAAAAAGAGCTCAAAAGCGACACCTCCTTATAATGGAGTAATGATACCAAACGTTTGGTAGGAAGTCAATAGTTTTTTTCTGTGAAGGAAACCTTTTTCACTGGCCTTTTCTTTTTAATAAACCATTCGGTGAAAATAGTAGTAAACAAAAGAAAGCCCCCGGCAACCATACGGATGCCGAGGGCCAAAATGATGTAAGAATGTATGAACGACTTACTTAGCGGCTTCCATGCCGGCCAGCAGAGCCTTCTTGTTGCCCTCCAGGAAGCGGGCCTTCTTCTCACCCAGCTCGATGCGGATAGCTTCCATCATGCTTTCCACGGAGGTGACGGGAGCCTTGGCCAGGGTCGCGCCCAGGATGGCCACGTTGGCACCCTTGGGGTTGCCGATGGATTCGGCAATGCCGTTGGCATCGCAGTACACCACGGTGATATCATCGCGAACCGCTTTGCGGTCGATGATGGAGCTGTTGATGACCAGAACGCCGCCGGGCTTCACGTGTGCTTCAAACTTGTCCAGAGAAGGACGGTTCATCGCCACGATCACGTCGGCCTTGTCCACCAGAGGGGAGGCAACGGGGTCATCGGAGACGATGACGGAGCAGTTGGCGGTACCGCCGCGCATCTCGGGGCCATAAGAGGGCAGCCAGGAAACGTGCTTACCGTCCAGCATACAAGCCATGGCGACGAACTTACCGATCAGCAGCATACCCTGACCGCCGAAACCGGCGAAAATAAAGGTTTTTTCCATGTTACTTCGCCTCCTTGTCTTTGTAAACGCCCAGAGGATAGTAGGGGATCATGTTCTGCTCCAGCCAGTTCATAGCTTCCACCGGAGACAGGCCCCAGTTGGTGGGGCAGGTGGACAGTACCTCGATCATGGTGAAGCCCTTACCCTCCATCTGCAGACGGAAGGCCTTGGCAATGGCCTTCTTGGCCTTGGCGATGTTGGCGGTATTGTTGACCGCCACGCGCTCAATGTAGTAAGAACTGGGAACAGCGGCCAGCATCTCGCACATCTTGATAGGCAGACCACTCCACTCCTCGCTGCGGCCAGCAGGGCAGGTAGTTGCCTTTTGGCCGATCAGGGTGGTGGGGGCCATCTGACCGCCGGTCATGCCATAGATCGCGTTGTTGACAAAGATGGTGGTGATCTTCTCGCCGCGGTGGGCGGCGTGAACGATCTCCGCGGTACCGATAGATGCCAGGTCACCGTCGCCCTGATAGGTGAATACCAGAGTATCCTTGCCGACGGAGCGCTTGATACCGGTGGCAACAGCGGGTGCGCGGCCGTGGGCAGCCTCGTACATATCGCAGTTGAAATAGTCGTAGGCAAACACGGAGCAGCCGACAGGGGCCACACCGATCACCTTGCCGTCTAATTTCATCTCGTCGATGACCTCGGCTACCAGACGGTGGATGATGCCGTGGTTGCAGCCGGGGCAATAGTGGAACTGCTTGTCAGTCAGCAGCTTAGTCTTTTCGAACAGTACAGCCATCTTATTTACCCTCCTTCATGCTCAGGATCTTGGTGACGATCTCGTCGGTAGAGGGCATCTGGCTGCCGCAATGACCGAAGAAGTCAACGTGCTTGGCGCCATTGATGGCCAGCTTTACGTCCTCCAGCATCTGGCCTTCGTTCAGTTCAACGTCCAGAACGGCCTTCACGCCGGGCTGGCAGCAGGCCTCACGCACAGCGTCATAGGGGAAGGGCCACACAGTGATGGGGCGGACCAGGCCGACGTTAATGCCTTTTTCCTTCAGCTCGGCGATAGCGCTCTTGGCGATACGCGCCACGGTGCCGAAGGCAGTAATGATGTACTCAGCGCCTTCGCAGTTGTAGCTTTCCCACATCTGCTCGTTGGCAACGACTTCCTTGTACATGGCCTGCAGCTCGTCATTGTGGACAGCTAGGCTCTCGGTATCGATGTAGATAGAATTGATAATGCCGCGCTTAGCGGGATCATCGCCGGGCTTCCAGCCGGTGCAGGCCCAGGGCTTCTTCTCCGGGTCTACCTTGTAATCCACCATCTCGGGCAGCTCCACGGGCTCCATCATCTGAGCGATGATGCCGTCCGCCAGGAACAGCACGGGGATACGGTACTTTTCGGCCTTGTCATAGGCGATCATCATCAGGTCGATGGCCTCCTGTACAGAAGCGGGGGCGAAGGTCAGCAGGTGATAGTCGCCGTTGCCGCCGCCCTTGACACCCTGGAAATAGTCGCCCTGGGATGCCTGGATATTACCCAGACCGGGGCCGCCGCGCATCACGTTGATGATGACAGCGGGAACCATGGCGCCTGCGCAGTAGGAGATACCTTCCTGCTTCAGGGACACGCCGGGGCTGGAGGAGGAGGTGATGACGCGGGCGCCGGTACCGGCAGCGCCATACAC
>ENA-UAOT01000962-UAOT01000962.1-human-gut-metagenome-genome-assembly--contig:-NODE-962-length-12265-cov-6.338411_pt1 | contig 12265 bp, 13 predicted proteins | sample MGYA00243475_ERZ654567 | MGnify/ENA primary metagenome ERZ654567 (study PRJEB26926, sample SAMN06164482) | human gut metagenome | biome: ENVO:00009003; feature: ENVO:2100002; material: ENVO:00002003... | reverse complement strand
CGTGGGCTCGGAGATGTGTATAAGAGACAGATATAATATAGATGTAACAGAAAATAAGTTTAATACAGAGAGGTAACACTATGAAGATAGCAGCCTATTGTCGTGTTTCCACAGATAAAGCCGACCAGCTTAACAGCTTAGAGGCACAAAAGGAATTTTTTTCCGAATACACTCAGCGTACAGGAGATGTCTTAATAAAATTATATGCAGATGAAGGTATTTCCGGAACGAAAATCAAAAATCGCAAGGAATTTCTTCGCATGATGTCCGATGCGGAAAAAGGAATGTTTGATATGGTTGTTGTAAAGGATATTTCTCGCTTTGCCAGAAATACCGTAGATCTTTTACAGAATGTTCGCAAGTTGAAAGCGTTAGGTATTGAAACACAGTTCCTTACAGCGAATATGACAAGTATGGGAAATAGTGAGTTTGTTCTCACCATCTTTGGAGCATTGGCTCAGGAAGAAAGTGCCAATACATCTAAGCGAGTGAAATTTGGAAAGAAACTAAACGCAGAAAAAGGACGAGTTCCGAACATTGTATACGGATACGATAAAACAATCGGAGATTATTTCAATCTTGAGATCAACAAAGAAGAATCGAAGGTTGTAAAGCAAATTTATAAGTGGTATACAGAAGAAGGTTACGGTGCTGCCAAGATTTCTAATATGCTGAATGAAAAGGGATATCGGACAAAGAGAAATTGCAAATGGAGCCAGAATGCTATCTGCCGAATTTTGACCAATGAGATTTATACGGGGAAGATTATCAATGGAAAGCAGGAAATTAGTGATTTTCTGACTGGTCAGAGAAGGGAGAAGGATGAGACGGAATGGCTTGTTGTGGAACGTCCAGAACTTCGTATTATTGAAGGTGAGATGTTTGAAAAAGCACAGGAAATTCTTCGTGGAAGAAACGATGCATTCAATCTGAATCATGAGCGACAAAGTAACAAATATTTGTTTTCTACATTGATTAAATGTAAAGAATGTGGCTGGTCTTTCCGAAGAACAGTTCGTACCTACAAAAATACGTATGTGCGTTGGGTTTGCTCTGGAAGAAATGGGAAAGGAGCAGATAGCTGTCCAAATAAAACGGTTGTAGATGAAGAAGAATTGATTCAGATTTTACAGGAATATTTTAATCGGGTTCTTCAGCAAAAAAATAAAGTAATTGACTATGTTGTGAAAGAATTCCAAAGAGTGTACAAAGCAAAAGATGAAAATGCAGAGTACGAGAAGGAATTGAATTTGCAGATTGCCAGATTACAGAGAGTGCGACAGAAATATATGGATATGTATACCGATGATTTGATTTCCAGAGAAGAATTGAATGATAAGTTAGGGGGTACTCGCCAAGAACTGGATCGTCTGGAAAATGAATTGAAAATGGTATCCAGTAATTTGACAAAAGGAGATCAGATGGAAAAAATCTTAAATGATACCTTTAAGCAGATTGAGGATATTACAGATGTTCATGAGATGACCAATGTACAGTTAAAGAGACTGATTAAGAAAATAGAAGTAGACAAAGATGGAAATGTGGATATTTACCTTCGTTTACTAGGTGATTTGGGATTAAATGAAAGCATTTTAGTGGAAGACGAATGTGAAAATAAAACAGCTCTAAATAGTAACGACCAAACACAAGGATGTGACAGAAAGATTACTTCAGGTTCGACCGGTACTGGCGGCAAAGGCGCGAAAAGTGTTGGATATGAATAAATCAGAGCGTCACATACGCGGTGGACTGGCTACAAAAGAAAAATATTTACACCAGCATGAAAAGAACAAGAGCTGACATAGGAATGTGTGCTATAATAAGGAAGAAAGTCAGCAGGTATGCTGAGAATAGAAAGTAAGATACAGGAGAAGCTAATTGAGACAAGGAAAAAACGGGCAAATACGAGGCACCCTGAAACGCAGATTAATGACAAATTTTCTTTTGACAGCATTGATTCCGGTTTTGATCTTTGCAATTATCTCGCAGATCAATATACAGCAGCGGTTAAAAGAAAATCTATCAGACCGAATAAAGAGTAATCTGGATACTGCAGAGAAAAATCTGGAGATGGTTCTGGATAAGTACGAGACAATCTTATATGATTTCAGCACGGATGAAGATGTTCTGGAAATTGTGAGAGAATTGAACGAGAACCGGGGCGATCGTGAGAGGAACAGCACCAGTCTCAGGAAAAAACTGAGTCATATCTGCAATCAGTTTACCGGAGTGGAGGGAATCACGATACAGTTAAAGACAGGAGAGATCATATATTATGAGAGTCTTTCGTCATTTTCTGGAAGTGAGACGTGGGCAGATAAGGTTGAGATTCCGAAAATAGAACGGGGGGCTGTTTATTTCGGAGATGGAAAGCCAGTGAAGATTGCTGACAAGAATCATTACATGTTTTATATTGCAAGAAATATTACAGACTATCGTATTATCGAGAATTTTCAGGGAACGGTCGTATTAAGTGTCAATGAGGAGAGAATTCGCAGAGCAATTGCATCGGATATTGGTTCCAGAGAATATCTGCTGAGCGACGATGTGATTGTGAGCGCGCCTGATCCAAATAAGATCGGGAAGAAGCTCAGTGAGATACAGGATCCCGAAAATTATCAGTATACGACAGCAGACCATGAAATCAGCGGATTTGCAATCTGCAATGAGCAGCCACTTTCGTATTACTGGAAAATGTCCGTCAGTCAATGGATTTATCTGCTTATCATTATCAGCATGACGATCGTGATCATGTTCATATTGCTTCATTTTTTCAGCAGACCATACATTCAGGCGGTAGAATCAATTACCGGCGTAATGAGTTGTGTAGAACAGGGTGAGTTTGATCATCAGGTGAGAGTGAACCCGCATCTGCCTATGGAGATACAACAGATCAGTTCAGGATTTAATGAGATGGTTGCACATCTGGAGATGTTGATCGCAAAAGTAAAACAGGCGGTTCTGGATCAGAAGAATGCAGAATTGTCAGCACTGGAGGCGCAGATCGATCCTCATTTTCTCTATAATACGCTGGATACGATCAACTGGAAAGCAATCGAAAATGAGCAGTATGAGATCAGTGGAATGGTTGGCGCACTTGCGGACATTCTGCGTTATACAGTGAAAAATGCAGGAGGAACGGCGAGTATCAGCGAAGAAATTGCCTGGCTGAAGCAATATATTATGCTGCAGAGTGCAAAATTCGGAAAGCGTCTGGATGTAAAGATTCATATGCCGGAAGATGTGAAGGAATGCAGAATCCACAAATTGCTTTTACAGCCGTTTGTGGAAAATACGATCAAATATGCATTCGCAGATCAGGAAACGTGTGCTTTGAATATCCGCATGAAGAAAAGCGGAGAACAGCTGCATATTCTGATTCAGGACAATGGCCAGGGAATGGATCCGGACATGGTAGCCAAACTTAATCAGGACGAGTGCGAGATGGAAGGACATCTTGGAATTGCAAATGTAAGAAAGCGCCTGAAATTGTATTATGGGGGACAGGCAGCATTATATTTTGAAAGTGAAGTTGGAAACTATACAAAAGTACACTTATTTATACCGATAGAGGAGGAAACTACATGCGTATTGTAGTGGTTGAGGATGAAGCGCCGATTCGTGAAGGAATGGCAAAACTTCTAAGCAAGATCAATCCGGAATATGAGCTGGTAGGAAAAGCGGCGGATGGGGAAGCCGGCTATCAGCTGATTCGTGAACTGAATCCGGATCTGGTCATTATGGATATTCGGATGCCCAAAATGGATGGGATTGCCATGATGAAGAAATTGCGGGAGGAAAATATAAAATGTAAAGCCATTATCCTTTCGGCATATTCGGAATTTCAGTATGCCCAAAAGGCGATTGAACTCAAAGCAGACAGCTATCTGCTGAAGCCGATTAAGATTCCGGAATTGAAAAGTGCCTTAAAACAGGCAGAGAGAGAAATTTCAGAGGATCAGGGGACAAAGCAGATCTTTTCCGTGGAAAATATTATGCTGGCCTGCATGCATGGCCAGGTGCGACAGAATTCACAATTAAATAAAACGATGCAGCAAAAATACGGTGTTTCCCTGAAGGAACCGGCAGAGCTGTTTGGTGTGTGGCTGGGGGACAGTTACAGAAAACAGAAGTCGTTGGCCAGGCAGATTTTGGAAGCGGTGGGGGATCACGCTATACATTATAAGTCCTGCATTTTGGAATCCGACAGCTGGCAGCTGTTGACGATGGTGATTTATCAGGTGAAAGACGGAGCGTCCCAGAAAGAGCGATTTGAAAAGTCCGTTGTCCCAATGGTTTGCAGTCAGCTGGAAACTCCGGTGGTCTGCTTCTGGAAAACGGTAGAACGGCTGTTGGATATGCCGTCTGCATTGCAGGAAATCCGTGTACAGAGAGAATGGAATCTGATGTTTCCGAAAGGAACACTGATCACCAACGAGTTGATCGAGCAGCAGCATCCGGTACCGTTAAAATATCCTGTGGAATTGGAAGAAAAGGCAAAACAGGCGGTTTTACAGGAGAACAAAGAGGAATTAAAAAAATGTTTCTGGAAACTGGCGAACTGCTATCAGGAAGAGTTTCATACACCGGCAGATATCAAACAGGCGATCATTCATTTGAGCTTAGCTGTATTCGGAATCTATAAGGCAAAAGCTTCGGTTGAACTGGATCTGGAAGTGCAGAATATCCTGCAGGAAATTACAGTAGCAGTGAGCTGGAACCAGCTGGAAGCTGCATTGAAAGCCTTTTTCGGTTTGTTTGAGTTTGAGACGGAAGAGGAAGGCGGGGAGACAAGTGTTCTGGTAAAACAGGCGAAAAAGCTGATCCGCAAATATTATGATCAGGGGATTACGCTGGAGGAGATTGCGAATAAGCTTTATGTATCGGAAGAATATTTAAGCGCACAGTTTAAAAAAGAAACCGGAAGTACTTTTACCGAGACGATCCGCAAATACAGGATAGAGAAGGTAAAGGAACTGCTTTTAAATACACATTTGAAACTGAATCAGATTGCGGAGCTTGCCGGATATTCAGATCCGAAATATATGAGTAAGGTATTTAAAGAGGAAGTTGGGATGCTTCCAAATGACTTCAGGAAATCGGTTCATTAAAAAAATCTCCCTTTTTAAGATATTTCACCCTGTTTCTTTTGAAAGAATGTGATAACCTCGTAAGGGTAAAACATGGAAGGCATCATAGGAAGACATCAGTATAGATAGAAGAGGAGTATTCATGATGAGTGAAATGTTAGTTAGCTTTAAAAACCCCGAGGAAATTCTAAATTTTGTAAATACAGTGGCAAAGTATCCATATGATATGGATATGAAGAGAGGAAGATTTGTGGTAGATGCAAAATCTATTTTAGGAATCATGAATCTCGGGCTGAACAACGTGATATCACTGCAGGTTTACGGTGATCATTGCGAAGAACTGAAAAAGGAAATCTCCCATTACGCTGCCTAACGGCAGCCCTCCTAAATATGATGTTGGATGAAAATCTGACTCCAAATTCCCCAAACTAAGCAAACCTAAGGGAGAGAATTCCAAAGGCCGATGTACGAAAGTGCATTGGCCTTTTCAGTATACAAAGAAATAGAAAATAGAGGAAATGAGGATAGAGAAATATTTTTCAACACTTTTGTCCGGTTATCCGTCTTATAAGTGAAAGGCAAAAGAAAGGATCGCAAGGTATGATAGAGGAACTGTATAAGAAATATTATGAGGAATTGATCAATTGGTGCCATAGTATGACAGGAAACCTGTATACCGCGGAGGAACTGGTGCATGAAGCTTTCTTGCGCGCAATGCTTCATGAGGATACCTTATCCACGCTGAAAGAACAGCAAAGTCGCTCATGGTTATATCGAACTGTTAAAAATTTATATGTAGATCGTCTCAGACATGGCAAGAAGGAAATTATCTCGAATGAGCTTTCGCAGCCACAAATAGATTCTGAAGAACTGGTTCGATTAGAATGGGAGAAGTTGCTGGAAACTTTACCGGATCTGGAAGGAGTAATTTTTTCGTTACGTTACCTGGAAGGGTATAATTCCAAACAAATTGGAGATATCCTTTTGCTTTCACCAGGAACAGTCCGATCCAAACTTTCTTCTGCACGTCAACATTTAAAAAGAATTTTAGGAGGGAACAAATATGTTTGATAAGAAAAACTATGTATTAAATTGTGATATCTGTGATGCCAGAAAAATGAAAGAAGAAGATTACAACAACTATAAAAACATGATAATCAATGCAGATATTGTTATCGTCAGTACTTCCAGTAAAAGTATTTTAAATCGTCTTCCTGTCACGATAAATCAAGATTATACAATAGAAATTGCAGATGATGTTGAGACAGAGTTAAAAGTAATCAATGGATCGTATGAAATAACAGATTCTATGGTTGTTCAGGAACATACATTGTTAATCGTAAATGGAGCCCTCAATATACATTCAGGTACAAAAGAAATTTTAGAGAAATATGAGAAAATTCATGTGAACGGTTCTGTTCGATGCGCGGAAAGTATTTCGGGTTATCTGACAAAATTATCCGCAAGTAATCCCGTTTCGATCTATCCGGATGACTGTATGATATTAAATGACACATTCATTGTAGATAAATATTTCCCTTTGAGAGCAAAAGAAGGCAACAAATATTATGTAAAAGACAAAGTAATTATTCAGGATAAATCGGTAGATATGCAAAAGCTAGTCGAAAAAAATGTCCGATTTGTTACAGAACAGTTGATCATTCCGGAAGAAATGGTGGAATCGTGTATCGAATTATTTGATGAGAAAGTGGATTTTGTCGTCATCCCTGCAGGAATGGCACTTCATTATGGAGATGCAGTTTTAAATGAAGAATTACTGAAGAAAGAGGGAGACAGCATCTATGTGTACGGAAATCTAAAAGTACCGGAAGATGTCAAATTAGATACATTAGATGAGTGGATTTCAAAACTCATGGTAAAGGAAACGGTAGTTTTGATGAAAAATCAAGAAGCGTCATTTAAAAAGTTAAATGTGGACTATCAGAGACTTGAATTTGAATGGGAGGGCAGAATCATTGAAAATAAGCCTAATATTAGCATAGATAAAATATTGCTTGAAAATTCTTCAGATCAAGTTCTTGTAAGAAATATAGCTACTGTAAAGATTGCACAAGATGTAACGCCGGAGTTGATATTAAATTACCTCAGGATTCAAAACTGTGCACAGGTATTGTGTAATGAAGAACAGAAAAGTGTGATTGCAGCCATTTCGCAAAATGTAGCACAAATTGGAGAAGCTGATGGAGAAGAGCTGCCTGGTAAGAATATCGGAATTCAGGATCTGCTCTTTGCGAAAGTGATTAATGCAGATAGCTATATCCTTTGATCAGACAGATTAGAATTAGAGTATTTGGAAGTAAAACTGGTGAAACTACAAGAAAAGAAACTTGTAAATTCAGAAGTGCTACATTATAATAAAAATACTAGGATAAACATTAGGAGGAAACATTTGTGAAAAACGAATTAGTAATCGTACTCGATTTTGGCGGACAGTACAATCAGCTGGTTGCAAGACGCGTTCGAGAATGCAATGTATATTGTGAGATTTATTCTTACAAAACAGACCTTCAGAAGATCAAGGATATGAATCCAAAAGGAATCATTCTGACAGGTGGTCCGAACAGTTGCTATGAGGCAGACTCCCCGACCTATACAAAAGAATTGTTTGAACTTGGAATCCCTGTATTGGGACTGTGTTATGGAGCCCAGCTGATGATGCATGTACTTGGTGGTGAAGTAAAACGTGCAGATGTCAGAGAATATGGAAAAACTGAGGTGTTGATCGATAAAGCCTCTTCAAAAGTATTTGAAGGCGTGTCAGCATCTACAATCTGCTGGATGAGTCATTTTGATTATATTGCGCAGATCGCACCGGGATTTGAGATTACAGCACATACGGCAGACTGTCCGGTAGCAGCCGCAGAGAATGCAGAAAAACAGCTGTATGCGATCCAGTTCCATCCGGAAGTACTTCATACAGTTCAGGGAAAAGAGATGCTCAGCAATTTCGTGAGAAATGTGTGCGGATGTGCCGGCGACTGGAAAATGGATGAGTTTGTAGAAAACTCAATCAAAGAGATTCGTGCAAAAGTAGGCGACGGAAAAGTATTGTGTGCACTTTCCGGCGGTGTAGATTCTTCCGTGGCAGCAGTTATGCTTTCCAAGGCAATCGGAAACCAGCTTACCTGTGTGTTCGTAGACCATGGACTTCTTCGTAAAAACGAGGGAGACGAGGTAGAGGCAATCTTCGGACCGGAAGGTGACTATGACCTGAACTTTATCCGGGTGAACGCACAGCAGAGATTCTATGAGAAACTTGCAGGAGTGACAGAACCGGAGCAGAAGAGAAAAATCATTGGAGAAGAATTCATCCGTGTATTCGAGGAAGAAGCGAAAAAAATCGGAACGGTTGATTTCCTGGTACAGGGAACCATTTATCCGGATGTTGTAGAAAGTGGTCTCGGCGGTGAATCTGCAGTGATTAAGTCTCACCATAACGTAGGAGGACTCCCGGATTACGTAGATTTCAAAGAAATTATTGAACCGCTTCGTGATCTGTTCAAAGATGAAGTAAGAAAAGCAGGTCTGGAGCTCGGACTTCCGGAGCGTCTGGTATTCAGACAACCATTCCCGGGACCGGGACTTGGAATCCGTATTATCGGAGAAGTAACAGAAGAAAAAGTAAAGATCGTTCAGGATGCAGATGCTATTTACCGTGAGGAGATGGACGCAGCGGGCATGAATAAGACAGTCGGACAGTATTTTGCTGCATTAACAAACATGAGAAGCGTTGGAGTTATGGGGGATGAAAGAACCTATGATTACGCAGTTGCACTTCGCGCAGTCAATACGATTGACTTTATGACAGCAGAGTCAGCAGAGATTCCATGGGAAGTACTGCATAAAGTGACAAGCAGAATTGTCAATGAAGTAAATCATGTGAATCGCGTAGTGTATGATCTGACGGGAAAACCACCTGGAACGATTGAGTTCGAATAAGTTGGAGTATCGTAAAAAGTCAGTGTTTATGCGGGTTTGCGGCACTTTCAAAAGTCTTTTGATAACAAATTGATAACAGTTGCATAAGAGCCATTATTCTTGTAATCCGGTGGTTTTATGGTAGAGAATAATTGACAGGCGGTTGTGCAACAAATAAATCCATATTATAAACTAAGCCCTTAGCTGTGGGTATGAAACTCATGGCTAAGGGCTTTTTGTTGTGCTTATTTTTAGTCGATATCTTCGGAAAGAATTTTTTTAAAACTCTGAAAGTTATCGCCAAATTCTTTGTAAAACTCTCGTTTTGATATAGGTTTCTTTGTGGAGAGTTTTTCATATAAGGTGTATGCAGCAGTTACTAAAGTCAGTGTGTTGAAATCGGTGATTTCATTAATTATTTCTTCAGCGTGATTAGAAATCAATGTTGTATCCTCCTTACGCTAATCAATGAGTTTATCCTTGAATGCTTCAATTAAAGCGTCACTAAGTTCCTGTGATGGTACTTTCGCCCATCGCTGTGTGGTATCGAACTTTGGATAGTGGTAACGCCAGTTATCGTATTCTTCCTTACGGATTTCTTCGGAAGATAACTTGTCCGCCTGTTCTTTCCAAGCATAGAGCATTTTCAGTAGTTCGTGAGCGTCTTTCCCTTTGTCCTTGTTGACTTTCAGACAGACTTCTCCGTCTGCTTCGCTGACAGTCAGACCGTATAAATCTTCAAGGGTAAACAAAGTGTGCATCAGTCCGATATAGCTGTCAATGTCGGGTACATCGAGGGCATGAGGGGAAACATCAAGTGCCTGTGCCAGTGCGGCAGTAAGTTCCGCTTTCGGTTTTCTTGTTCCTGTTTCATATTGTGCTAAACGTACATCGGCACTTCGCTCAGGAAAACCGACAATCGTACCAAGATATTTTTGTGTCATTCCACGCAGAATGCGGAAAAAATGTATTCTCTCTCCAATCGCCATAATCATCGCTCCTTGTATATGTAGTGTAATCAGTATAGCAGATATGTTTAGGCGAAGTCAAGATAATACAAAACAAAAAAGTTTAATATTCTTCCCGAAACCACTTGACACAAACAAATATGCTTAGTATAATGGGTTCGAAATTAAACAAATAAGTTTAGAGAAAGAGGAGGCAATCTATGGAGAACAAATTTATTCGTGCTGAAGAAGTAGCACAGGAACTAAGCGTATCAAAGCCTTATGCCTATAAGTTAATCCGACAGCTGAATGAGGAACTGAAAGCCAAAGGTTTTATTACGATTACAGGGCGTGTGAATCGCCAGTATTTTTATGAAAGGCTCTACGGAGCAGGAAAGGAGGAAAAGTAATGCCGGTATTTAAGAATGAGGACAATGGAACATGGTATGTGATGGCAAGGTATGTGAACTGGAAAGGAGAGCGTAAACAGAAATGCAAACGTGGTTTTGCCACCAAGAAAGAAGCTCAGGAATGGGAGAGAATGTTCCAGTTACAGAATGCGTCTGACCTTGATATGAGCTTTGAAGCCTTTACCGAACTGTATATCCGGGATGTGAAAACCCGTCTGAAGGAGAACACATGGCTGACAAAGGAGCATATCATCCGCACAAAGATACTTACGTATTTTGGCAAATTAAGAATCAGCGAGATTTCCACAAAGGAGATTATCACATGGCAGAACGAACTGCTTGCCTATCGGGATGAGAAGAAAAAGCCTTATTCCCAGACTTATCTGAAAACGCTGCATAATCAACTGTCAGCCATATTTAATCATGCGGTACGTTACTATGAGTTACGTTCCAATCCTGCCGCAAAGGTGGGAAATATGGGAAGTGAAGAACACAAGGAAATGCTGTTCTGGACAAAAGAAGAATATAAAAAGTTCTCTTTTGAGATGATGGACAAGCCTGTTTCCTTTTATGCTTTTGAAATGCTCTACTGGTGCGGTATCCGAGAAGGGGAACTGCTTGCACTAACCGCAGCGGATTTCGATTTTGAGAAAGAAACGGTCAGAATCAACAAATCTTATCAGCGGCTACACGGAGAAGATGTGATTACCACACCGAAAACAAAGAAAAGCAACCGCATAATCAAAATGCCGAAGTTTCTTTGTGAGGAAATGCAGGAGTATTTGAAAATGCTCTACGGATTGAAGAAGAAAGACCGCATTTTTACAGTCACAAAAAGTTATCTCCATCACGAGATGGATAGAGGGGCAAATGCCGCAGGCGTAAAGCGTATTCGCATTCACGATCTCCGTCACAGTCATATCAGTTTACTGATTGATATGGGCTTTTCAGCGGTGGCGATTGCAGACCGTGTGGGGCATGAAAGCATTGACATCACTTACCAGTACGCTCATCTGTTCCCATCAAAACAGGTGGAAATGGCAGATAGATTAGATGATTTAGAGAAAGGAGAGATTGCAAATGTCAGCTAAGAACAGGGATAACAAAAACCGTTGGAGAAACATTACGGTAGGATTTCGGGTATCTCCCGAAGAAAACGAACGCATCAACAAGGCGGTTGCTTTATCGGGGCTGCCCAAACAGGAATACTGTTACCGCCGCTGTCTGAATCAGGATGTGGTGGTACAGGGCAATCCGAGAGTGTATAAGGCACTCAAACTGGAACTTGCCGCTGTCCTTACAGAGTTAAAGCGGATTGAAGCAGGGAACAGCGTGGATGAGGAACTGATGAATGTAATTGAACTGATTGCCATTATTCTTGGCGGTCTGAAAGGAGAGGATGAGAATGGAGAATAAAAAAGAAAAGACTACTCCGAATGTATCTGTTGGCGCAGATACGGAGCAGCCAAAAGACTACTCCGAATGTATCTGTTGGCGCAGATACGGAGCAGCCAAAAGACTACTCCGAATGTATCTGTTGGCGCAGATACGGAGCAGCCAATTCAAAAAATCGCTGAAAATAGTATATCCGAGTATGAGGAAAATATCAAGAGTTTTGAGGAAATGCAGAGAGAAATGCAGTTGAGTTTAGACCCCTCCTATCTCAAAGCAGTTTCCATGAATGAGCTGTTTGACACCCAGTATCAGAGCAAGCCGCCGTTGATCGACAGTCTGCTCTACCCCGGCACATATATTTTTGCAGGTTCTCCCAAACTGGGAAAGGGTTTCCTGATGGCACAGCTTGCCTATCACATCAGCACAGGCTGTTGTGGTCAAGCATTTTTGTAACACTTATGGCTAATAAAATCGGTGGATTGCA
>ENA-UAOT01000960-UAOT01000960.1-human-gut-metagenome-genome-assembly--contig:-NODE-960-length-12315-cov-6.080179_pt1 | contig 12315 bp, 8 predicted proteins | sample MGYA00243475_ERZ654567 | MGnify/ENA primary metagenome ERZ654567 (study PRJEB26926, sample SAMN06164482) | human gut metagenome | biome: ENVO:00009003; feature: ENVO:2100002; material: ENVO:00002003... | reverse complement strand
GGTTGGCATAGTCCAACTCCTGAACAAACCGATTACCGGTAATAAAATCATTGTTTTCATTGATATTAGGATAATTAGGTCATTAATCATTTAATGTACTCAAGGATAATCAATTTACTGAAAACTCCGATATTTATCAAAAAAAGAGAAATGAAAGTAAAGTCTTTACTACGAAACAGTTCATCAACGGGTAGTCAGAAAAGTCTTCTCAACTTTAGGAAGCGTTTGTTCGATAAGAATTTTATTCATAAATTCACTTGGACTCATGTTATGACACCGCTTAAAATTCCGAACAAAAGTACCAGCAGTTGCATAACCACATTGTTCCGGCAAATCTTTAAGGGCAATTGAAGGATTTTCTCTCATCAATTGTTCGGCATACTGAATACGGAAATTATTCAGCCAAACACTGAAACCTTTATCACAGAATCTATTGATGCTAACCGATAAATAAGAACGATTCGTATTCAGTACATCAGCCAACGTCTCTATCGTAAGGTCACTTTTAAGGAAGTATTGTTCATCACGAACTTTATGTAAGGCTTGCCAGAATAAAAGTTCATATTGATCCATAGATACAGAATGTGATTCAGGCATATCTCTTTCATCGCATTTCTTAATCATTCCTTGAAGTCTATAATTTACAGCACCTTGTTTCTTCAACTTGCGGTACATAGATATAGACTTGAATGTAGCTGCTACAGAAATTACCAAGAGAAAAATACAAATTGCAGCCACATGTGTATTTATTCTATTTACATCTTCACTCTCATTAAGCTCATGCTTCAATTCCTGAATCTTTAAACGTTCTGCATAATTCTTTTTATCGTTCTTCGCTTTAAATTCCAAATACGTTTGCAGAACTGAATCTCGTCGAGCTAATAAATCCAGCGCCTTTTCATATTGCTTAGTTTCACGGCAGAAAGAACTAAAATTGGTAAGGGCTTTTATTTGGAGCTCCATCCGAACGGGCGTTTTAACCATCTCTTTCATTAAAGGTTCAACAATCATAAAATATTGACTTGCTTGTTGAATCTTACCTTTTTTCCACAATAAATCAGCAAATAAATAACAAGGAGATAAAAAACAATTGGGTAAAACAACATTCTTACCTTTTCTTTGATAATAGTTACATTTTTCATTATAAGCTTTCATAGCTCTATCCAAAAATGCAGAAGCGGAATCTTCCTTCCCTTCAGAAATATAGGTTTCAGCCATCATACAATTTAGAACAATTTTATTGCTTCCTTCTTCTGACAACAATCTTTTAGATAAATAAATACGTGCATTATCAGGCTTATTTAATTCCATGTAGTTTTTTACTATTTCATTCTGCACGGAAGAATTAGATGTCATTTCCTGGCTTATCTGATTATAATATTCCAATGATTTTGAGTAATACCCCGCCTCACATAAATACTTTATCAACATTATGCCGGAAGATTTCCGTAAGTCTACAAATTCATGCTCTACAGCTAACTGATAAGCCTCTTCATATAGCGGCAAGGCATTATCGTAATCTTCCAACATCACAAAATGTTTTGCTATAGTCAGAAGACACTTACCTATATCTTCTGGCATATCAGCCTCACGATATTGTTTTAACAATTTATACCAAATAGAAAGAAATTCTTCTTGATTTCCCCGTTCATTAAACAATAATGCTTTCATTTCATTCACTTGCCATTCTTCTTTCTGTGTAAGTGAATGATTGGTTTCTAACATTTCTATCCATTTAAGTCCCTTAGAATAAGCACCAAAAACTCCAAATCTATCCAATTTATTACAGATTGTAACTAATTGAATTAGAATTTCTTTTCTATTTCTACCAGAACTTAAAGGCAAAACCTCCATTAAAAGTTGTTCTTGCTTTCTTACTCCATCTATTTCTTTTTCGTTCCTATGCGATATTTTAATTATATATGCTAGCCTATTCCGAGAAGGCATATCTCTAACTTCAAATAATAAAGAATCAAAAGAAGCTGATAATATCGGCATTTTTAACAATTCTTCATCCAAAATTCTGTTATCGCCAAGGCTAGAACAAGCACTACATAAGAACAGAAAAAGAAATAGATAGAAACTCTTCACGTAATATAACTATCTAAAGGTTATCGCCCTAAATGCACAAGCACTGGCACAATCTTCACATTCAGTGCAGTATCTTTCTTCTTTCATTTGTACTTTCTCATTCTCTATGTAAAGAAGCTCCAAACTACATGCATCCACACACTCACCACATCCCGTACATTTGTCAATGTAAATAATCCATCTACCGACAGGACCCGGACTTAATTTTTGTCCATCCAAAATTTCTTTTTTTTCCATAACTCTATTGTTTTTTAGTTAGTCGCCTCAAAACTACGGAATCTATTTAGAAAAACAATCCTATTTGTACAGAAATATTTTCCTTATTTGAATTAAATAGTTTTTTAGAAGCATTTTCATATCCCGCCGTCAATCGCGCAAACCAAGTAAAAGAAATTATATGAGTATAAGTTAGTGATAAATGTAATGCCAATCTGGGCTCTGTTAAGTAATTGTACTCTTGTTCCAATCGATCCATATTCTGCCATAATTTGATTGCGGGCGTATTCTGTCCTGATTGCAACTGTTTTTCAGCTATCATAGTTCCACCTCCTTTACCGTACTCTGCCCCAATAGCTAAATCAATTCGGGCATTAGATAATAAGAAATTTCGAGTAAATGTAGAATATGCAGTAAAACGGCTCACAGTTTGCGTATATTCAGCCGGATAAAAAAGCAATTGACTTTTTGTCTGCTTAAAGTCAATTCCCGAAACGATAGAATAACGACTATTCCACTCATTATAAAGTCGATAGTAACCATACGTCAACCCATATTCATTAATACGGGAAGTAGAACGGAGAACCTTCCCCGAAGAATGCCATGTACCCATGTTCTCTTCCTGCTGCTGCAAAAGATCATAACTATCCGACTTGTCAAACAAAACTTTCCAACTCCATTCATGTCGATTCAATGAAGAAACTAATGAGCCTATCCCTTTATAATCCAGTTTCCAGCCATCTGTTTCACTTTCTTTCTTGTTTTGTATGCGGTCACTTACTATATTTTGTCTGACAAGGTTCCCTCCTATTTGTTGAAATAGCCGGAAGCGTCCATAAGCTCCCTCTTCTTGTAAGAATCCTCCTAATTCCTGTACAGAATAATACCATTTTATGTTTTCTCCTTTAGGCAAAGTTTTAAAGTACCCTAACGGATAAGAAACGAAGAAAGGATATGTCGTATGAGTACCTATATTTTGATAATCTACCGTTTCTTTACGATTGCCATAAAATATGGAAGCACCCAAACGATGGTTTCCATACTCATAACCAACTCCGGGAGTTATTCTCCACTCCATCCATTGGTTTTCATTCCGGGGATCTGCATCCTTGACATTCAGGTCAACTAAATAATCAAACCTCGAACCTATCAGCCAATGCGAAGAAACGGGTAATGAAAATGCACCGGACAGTTGGTATTGTTCCGAACGTTGATCGCCACTCACTGAGTCACAAAGATTTATTCCACGCCAGCAGTCACCGGTCATCCCATTCCAGTTCACCTCTTGCTTTCGGTTATTCACATATCCTATTTTTCCATATAAAGAGACATTACCTATAGTCTGATAGGATTCACCAAACACTGCATACTTATTGGATGAAGCCGGCAAACTGACATTACCAAAGTTTCCATCTTCAAACCTATACCCCACTTCCGCCACAGAGAACGAGCGGAAACGGTTGAATGACATTCCTACCGGATTAGCTCCTGTCAGCCAATTATTCTGCTGATAAACCTCTTGCATAGAATAGATATGCAATGAATCAGACTGCGCATATACGGGAATCGCCGACAGAAGCCATAAAATAAATAATGTACTCCGCATAGTTGCTTGCTTATTTTTTCAAAGACGGTTCGGATACGACAAAGTCCTCTGCCGCATTGTTCGTATCCTGATAAATGAAACGCCCGTTGGTTGATGCTGCACTTTTACGTATCAACGATTTCCCGGAATAATCTCCTTCCGGAATATACACAGGTTCATGGTTCAGTTCATCAGGCACACGCTTATTGGCAAGCTTGGCTTCATTTTCCACGCACTCCACACAATCAATCACCCACTCTTTCGGAATCATCAAATAAAATTTAGTCTTATTAGAAGCTTGGGGCCTGTTTTCCCTGTTCAATGGATTATTTATATATTCCTCCGCACTAATACCTTCAAATCCAAATATCATGAATGTGGGGCCAACCACCGGAAATGAATACATCCATGCGGTCGAGTTAAGATTTAAAAGCAGGTTCAATGGTTTCACACCGGGTGCTATGGTCTGTTTGCTCAAACTTACATGCCAGAATCCCCAGTCAACTTTAGATAAATCAACTGAATTAGCATGCTGATATTCGCCTCCGGTATGATCTACAGCATTCGTTGCAATGGTAGTTTCTGCTCCCGGCAATAAAGGATACTCCTTACCGCTACCCGGAAATTGCCAGGTCATATCAGCAACGGGAATCCGTTTCATATCCGTATATTTCACCCAGGGAGATACAATACCCGGCATCGGATCCACCAAAGCCAGACACAATCCATCCAGATAAATAGTCTCATCAGAGTTATTATAGAGTGTAACATATTGGTCAGCCTGGTAATCTGCTCCCAACTCTCCTTTACAGCCCACATAATAAATCTCTTTAATGACCAATGCATTTATTTTAGAACGAGCCAGTTGCAACTGAACTTTCATTACTTCTTCACCCTGTTCGGGCAATAACGACAAAGATTCCAATCTTCCACTGAAAATAATTCCGGAAGCAGATTGATAATGTACGGCAACTGTATAATATCCATATTCCACATTAAACAGAGCTACTCCATCAGAAGAACATGAAGAGGTATAAACCGTGCCTTGATCTTTATTTGTCAATACCACCTCCATCTCTTCGAAAGGCAAGGTCACTTCATCCGTAGGAGAAAGTAGTTGGACACTCACAGAGCATGAAGAACTATTTTCATCCCCGGTACAAGCACAGAGAAATAACACGAAGAAAAACAATACATAATATTTCATTCTCATTCAATATCTAAAATTTAATACAAATACTAATTTTAAAAGCGGATACTAATTTCCGCACCATAATATAAATCCGGATTCACAACTGTATATTTCTGTATGCTCCGCCGATATCGTTTCGGATTGGATTGCAGCAGGTTATTGGCACAAAAGGCAACCGAAACATGACGTCCTATCTCTTTAGTAACCCAAAGATTCAATAAGAAATAAGGTTTATACGAGTCCTTCAGAAAAGCGGTAGTTGTATTCGCCCTGATCACTAAATCAGCAAAACGTTCATCCGTCGCCATGTCCGGCGTGAAAGGATGTTGGTTTCCCTCTCCATCTATATAATAAACCGGATTCAGGCACTTCTGATTATTACTATCCGTGTACACAGGATTATTAAACCGGCTCTCCATTCCCCGCTGTTGTTTATCCATCCACACAGCCTGAAGCGTCAGGCTCGTGATCAAACCGATTCTGGGAATTTGAGTAACACACTGAAACCGACTATTCAATTGTTGCCAGATTTGAGTATTCGCAACAGAAGGCCCTGTTTCATAAATACCTACATAAGGGTAAGCTTTTCCATTCACTTCTATCTGAGGATGCAAGGCAGAAAGTGCCGTATTCTTTTCACATACATCCAGATATCCGCCACTTATGTAAAATGAAGAACGCAATGCCTTTGAATGAATCGGACCAATGGTATACTCAACACCTTGTTTCTCCTGTTCTATACCATTCTGGGGTGATGAATAGGTGGCAAACGTAGTATTCAAAGTATATGGAAGAAGTTCACCATCATTCATGACACCCTCATCCGTCAATTCCGGTTGTTCTCCTTTACTGATCAAGGGGGAATAGCGGCGATAGGAAAAAGGTTCGGCAAGTTGGGAGGTACAATAGCCATTTTTGAGATGTTCCTTAAACCATACCACATCCGCAGTAACACCTCCTATCCGGAAATTCACCCCTATTTCAAACTTCTGATTAACAGGCAAACGCAAGTCGGAGTTAAAATTACGGTCAGTTACAAACGTATGCATGACGGTCAGATGCTGATTATTCTCAGCATCATTGTACGTAAAGCAATTCATATCCGTATACGATTTATCGGGATACAAATAAGCAAGTACAGGCATCTTATGCATCAATCCCCACCCCAGACGTACACTGAAATGACTCAGAAAAGCATCATCCGTTCTATCAATAAATATATGGGAAAGATTGATACGCGGATCAACAGAAGAGTTCCGGCGCAGACGCTTAGTCGGCAACTGAGTAAAACGTACTCCTGCCTGCACTTCGGTCCGCATCTTCCCATAACGGAGAATAAAGTGATTTTCAGCAAAAGCAGAATACTTATATAATAAAGGTATATCCCGATAAGACCTTGTCCGCACTCTGAGCATTTCCAAGGGAGGGTGAAGAGGATCGAAACATATTCCTTTTCCACGATTCCCTTCCACCTCAGCATGAAGCCCCAGTTGAAAATGGTTACTGATATTCTCACCCATCGTTTTTCTGTGATTGGCAGTCAACGATACATCTCCGTTCAACGGTTTGCCTTCAACGGATAACTGAGAGAAATAATGGGGAGGCAGGAACACTCCGGCATGTTCACCTGCCTGTGCGGTATAGGTGGTAACTTGCTGCGTTCCCGAATAATATGTACTGGATTCATTCTTCTGGCTTCCATACGTAAACCCCAGCTGATATTCCAGATTGGAAATCCAGGAACGATTCAATTTCCACTGTCCGTTAGCAGAAAAGGATATGTTTTGATTCCGGTTTTTCCGAAATTCACCATCCACCGTATTCTGCCCTCTTTTATCATTGTCCTTCATCCAATAACCACGCATATTAAGACGCAAAGTAGCCGACCGGAAATCCTTTGCATAAGCCGCTTGGATTCCAAATCTTTGAAAAGATTCTTCAAAGACTTGAGGCGATTGATTTGAAAGTGCATAATCCGCTCCTAAATAGAGAGTTCCCCCATTATTACTGATCGCAATGCCCTTCCCCACAGAAGCAAGTTTCTCCGTAGCTGTCAGACGAATGCCGATAGTAAAAGGTTGTATCCCGGCTTTCGACTTAACCAGAACAACCCCACTGGTCACATCTCCATAACGTGCCGAAGGAACACCACGTATCACCTCGACCGACTCCACAGAAGATGGAGACAAAGAACGCACGTCGAAACCGGATAACACCGTGCTATTAAAGAGGCTTCCCCTACCTTCAAGCCCCATTTGCTGCATATTGGCATTATTATTCATGCGAAGTCCATCCACCACTATGGCTGTCCCTAAAGCATTAGTCGTATTTTCATAAGTTGCACTGCGGATGGTAAAGGCAGCCGGAGCATTCAGATCCGGATTGCGTACAAGAACACCGGGTAGTAATTGAGATAAGACAGAAAGGTCAGTAGCCTGTATATGGCGAATAGCATCCTGCCCAATGACAGAACGGGTTCCCGGAGCATCTGATTGAGTAGCAGTAACAATCACCTCCTGTAACCGGATGTTGCGAAGAGTATCTATAGCCAGTATCTCAGTCTGTCCATATACCGCCAGCGAACAAACCAAAAAAGCAATCAATATAAAACCCCTGTAACAATTATTCATTTGTACAACCCAAGATGGCAGTTTACATACCTAACGAGTGTTATATAACAACCCTCAGATTAAGGGGCAAAGGAAACAATTTTCTACCAACATTTCATTACCAAACTTAAAAAAATGCAGAATAAAATCACTCTTTTCAGACTTTTGTATGTACATTTGCAAGCAACAGAACAACAATACTATGCCATTTTTCATATTAAAGACACTGCTTATTTGTACTTTTCTGCTGACTTGGGCTGTACTAAGTCTTGCTTCTATCTCTCTGATTTGGAGAAACAAGCATAAAAAGGATTTGGTTATATCATTAGCACCAATCCTACTAATATACTGGGGATTAATGTCATATAGCACATTATACGAAAATTTCTTCCTGCTTCAGAGAACATCCCTCTTACCCACCCTATACTGTTGGGGACTGACTTTTCTCCCTCCTTTACTCTATTTCTTTATCCGCTTCCGTATTACCGGAATATTTCCCCAAAAGCCACAATGGTGGAAACATTTGTTACCCTCGATGCTATTGTCGTGTTGTTACATACTGATGTCAGTTTTAAGTCCGGTGACAGATCGCTTAACTTACAGTTGGGCTGAAATTCTATCATCGTTCCCGGCTTGGTGGACACTTTTCCGTTTAACGTGTATAATAACAGGAATCACACAGACTTTCATTTACATGTTGCTTTTGCGAAATATGAATGAAACAGACTGTATATTCCTAAAATCAGCTTTCGATATTCAAAGAAAAAGCATCCTAATATCAGGGTTCTTCTTCATGTTCTTACTGAATATGTTTACTTCTTCATACATCTGCAATCTTTTATACAACCTTTGTATTGGTGTATTAAGTGGATATATCTTTTATAATTCTCTCTTACACCAATTCGTAAAACAAAAGCTCAAGTCGCATATTTATCGGGAAACATTGTCCCCGTTCCCAGTGAATAACCTAAATCAACAACCAGAAAGCAAATCAGAAAAAGAAGTCGTAGAAAAAAAGGTGCTCATAAATGGAAAGAAGAGCTCCAAAGTATACTTGACTCCTCAAAAAATCAATGAAATAAACCAACTATTACAAACACCGGAATTCATTTATGATCAAAAAATAAAATTGGAGCAATTCGCTCAAAGACTGGCAGTCAATTCTACCTATTTAAATAGATATTTCAATCAAGAATATGGATGTAGTTTTCTTCAATATCTTACGTCACTTCGCATCGAACAAGCAGAAACGCTCCTAAAAGACTCGAATGCAGAAATAGAAGACATCTGTTATAATACAGGTTTCAACAGCCCTTCTGCATTTCACAAAGCTTTTAAAAACCGATATGGTTACTCTCCCTCGGAATGGAGAAGAAGATGTCTCACTGAAAAGTTGAATGCAGGCGTTCAATAAAAAGTTGGTTCAAGTTACTCTCACTACTCTCACTTTCAATGTGAATCGTTGATAGTTAATACATTAAGTGTGGTGGCAGTAAAAAATCCAGTGTGAGAGTAAGTGGCTTACTCTCACTTTCGCAGTAAGGGTCTCCGCGATGGCATCTTGTGTTTTCTTCTTCTTGCCGTTATCTTTGCCTTCAAAAAAAACGTCATGTACTCTTTACCTATTTTTCCTCAGATAGTGGACGACTATAAGCGGCATTTGCGTAGTGGTGTCACTCCTCCCCAGTGCTTTTACCAGTTCGTCAAACCCTACCATGTACGATACGTAAGCCTTACCCAATGGATGCGTCGTCACGGTCTTTCGGTTCAACAGCTTCAATACGATGCCCTGCTGGAAAAGTGCGGCACGCACCGGGATGAAGTCCTCGCTCAATTATCCTCGAAGATGCAGCCTGATATCCATCCTGTCATTCTAAAAGGAAAAGGTGGCATATCCGAAGACAAACTCCTTCGTAAAGTCAGCGTTACTTTCCCTGACGGTCTGGTCGTCAGCATCGTTGAAGCCAGCTCAGCGGCACTTTATGATTTCATTAACCGATACAACCACCTTTTAGACAGCCAGGATGTTCGGATTGGATGAAAGGTTGAAATACCACCTGTACGCCTCATACATAAACCTGGGAAGCGGAACGGAAAAACTATCTACACTGGCTGTCGGAAAGCCAGGCTCTAATCCGCTTGCGGGCGATGCGTATCTGTTTTTCAGCAAGGATAGAACCTGCGTAAAGATACTCAGATGGAATATTGACGGATATATTTTATACGAAAAGCGTCTTGAACGGGGCACCTTTGAACTCCCCCGGTTTAAGCCCGGTGAGAGGTGGATAGAGCTTGAATGGAGGCATTTTTTTATGATAATGTCAGGCATCCCGTTGAAGTATGCAAGGTTTAGGAATAGGCTGGACATAAGGATGTAACATGTTATACTACAATGTATTACATCTTGTGATAGTTCATCTTTTCCTTGTGAGAACGGTCGTTTTTATCTACCTTTGCCTCTATGAACAAGGTAGATATGGTACAATTGCTGCAACAACTGCCGGCCGATTCCCGTGAAAGGGAAACAGCCGCCGCTGAGCGCACCGCACAGGCCGAAGCGGAGTCTGCCGTGCTGCGCGTGCAGATCAGCGAGCTTCAAGCGCAACTGTCCCACGTCGTCCGCCTGCTTGAAAAGAGCAACGAGACTTCCGAGAAACTGGCCAATGAACTCAGGCTGTACAGCCCGAAGAGGTGCGAAAGAATCAGGGAGAGTGAAGATTCCCCGGAAATTCTTGTGGAAGAAACGCCCGCCGCGGGGGATGAATCGACAGCCGGTGAAGCAACGGAAAAGCCGTCCCGCTGGGCGGGAGCGAAAAGTCGCGGCAACAATAATGCCAAACGCAAGGAATATTTCTGTTCGGAAGTCCGCCATCATGAGGTCTGGCCGGAATCCGTCGGAGACACTGGCGGGAAGTCCGCCAAGGTTCTTCGGACAAGGATGGTCATCAGATACGAGTACATCCCCGGGAAGTTCATCAAGCATATTTATACACTAAACGTCTGCCAGGTGGACGGAAAAGCGGTAACGCCCCTCGCGCCCCCGGCGCCCGTCTTCAACTCGAATTTCGACTCCTCGTTCATAGCCGCCATCCTACAACTGCGCTACGCATACTTCCTGCCTGTGGAACGCATAGCGCGTCTCTTCAATGAATGCGGCTTTGACGTGGGCAAAGGGACGCTGGACGGCCTGCTCGCCAAGGCGTACGCCCTGATTGAGTCTATGGATGGAGCGATGAAAAGAGCCGTACTGGAACAGGGCCTCCGCTCCACCGGCGGCATTTACAGTTCAAAGGCATACATCTGGTGCGCTCAGGCCCGCCACCTGAATCTCGTCCACATGTTCTATAATAAAGGCTCCAGAGGGAAAGAAGTATTCACGGATTATCTGCCGCGTAGCTATCGCGGTGCTGTACAGACGGACGGGCCGGTCAGTTACAGGGAAATAGAGGGCGAAGGCTACCCGGATGCCATACACCTCACATGCTGGCAGCATTGCAAAAGGAATTTCCTGGACATAAAGGAAAGTGAGGACGCGGGAAGGATAGTGAGGAAAATCAATAAACTTTATCAAAAGGACTACAGAATGGGAGAAGAATGGTCGCCGGAGAAAATAGTTAAATACAGACAAGAATACGCTCCGCCCATTTTCAAGGAAATAGAGAATACGATAAAAGAAGTGTTGGCCAAACCTACAACACTACCCAAAAGCGCACTGTACAAGGCCTGCAACAAGGTCTTGAACCAGTTCGAGTCTTTATGTTCCTATATCAAGGAGGCGGAATATGACTTGGACAACAATGCCATTGAACGAACCATGAGAACGATAAGCATGAGCAGAAGAAGTTCTCTTTTTGCCGCAAGCCACCAGGGAGCAAAACGTTCAGTGCTATTTTATTCGCTGGCATGTTCCTGCAAACTGAATAATATCAATACATTCGAATACTTCAAGGATATACTGGACAGACTTGCCAAATTGCCCGACCCGGGAATGCATCCGGAAATACTCAGAGAATTGCTACCGGACAAATGGTTCAAGAAAGAACTATAACTTCAAATTGTTAGAAAATGGGAATTGCTCAGAGTTATGAGTCGAGACAAGCGAAAAATAAGCAGAGATGCCATCGCGGAGACCCTTACTACCGATGAACAGGGGATCGGGGGAAACTGAAGGCTGAAAGAGGAAAAAGAACACTTAATGTATTGAATAAAATCTGAAAACAAGTAATGTTGTGATCCGGAACAAGTAATGTTGAGAATGATTACATTGCTTGTTCTTATCCACAACAAGCAATGTAATTTCAGGCAAGTCCGATTCCGTTGACTTTTAACGTCTATATATCATATCGGTGGCGTTGGATATATAGATGCTGCACATCCGATATATAGATGCGACACGTCCGATATACAGATGCAACACATCCGATATATAGATGTGTCATGTCCGATATATATTGCTAATATTCGGAGCATCTGTTAAATTTCTATTGGTTATGCTTTGTATATTTCGGATAGGTTAATCACTTTTATTCCTTTCCATATCATAATGCTGGGTTATTATAGATATTTCTCCCACAGATAGCGGAGCGGACTGAGTAGACGTGCAGTTACGCTCCGTTCGTCTG
>ENA-UAOT01000958-UAOT01000958.1-human-gut-metagenome-genome-assembly--contig:-NODE-958-length-12329-cov-13.020450_pt1 | contig 12329 bp, 10 predicted proteins | sample MGYA00243475_ERZ654567 | MGnify/ENA primary metagenome ERZ654567 (study PRJEB26926, sample SAMN06164482) | human gut metagenome | biome: ENVO:00009003; feature: ENVO:2100002; material: ENVO:00002003... | reverse complement strand
AAGCCTTTCAGGCTTAAAATTCAGCCCGATAAATTATCATTTAGCTCATTATTATACCATAATGAGCATAATTCAACTCCTGATTCAAATTAAATAAAGAACTTGCGAAACTTCAGTCTTTTACTTGGCTGATGTCGCAAATACCTGCGACTTGAGGAACAAGATGTGAATACACTTTAGCAATCAAAATAAAGTATTGTCAAAGCTTTTATATTTCAAAGCTTTTTTATAGTTTTGTCATCGAAGCGGGAAAGTGTTCTTGGCTTCAATGTTTTTGCGAAATAATATTGTAAGAAGCGTTGTGCTTCATTCTTGTCTTTGAGAACCTGAGAAATTTTCATCGAGTGAACAAGAATGGCATAGACTGCTCCTGCGCTGGTTTCGGCGTGGGTCTGCTGTCTGTTCATTTGTTTACTCGGGTTTTCTCAGGACCTTCAAAGACGATGAATAGCACGCAGTTCCACGCTGTCTTTTTTTTATATTCTCGGAGGAACGCGGGGAGTAATACTATCTGATTATGATTCTATTTAAAGTGAGTTCTAAAAGTTCCATTTATGTGCGTTTGTTGTTCTCAATGGCAGTCTTGTGTCTATTAATTACTTTTGGCAGTTGTTCGGATGATGATGCGGCAGAGATTATCCCTAATCCTGATAGTGAAATTTACTTTACCAGAAGCTTGGATTTTATTTCGGATAGTGGCGAAGCGATTCTTTCTTTTACAACTAATAAAGATTGGTCGATAGATGTTTCGCAGTCAGGCGGTGATGTCAGCTGGTGTACGGTGTTCCCCAATAAGGGAAAAGCTGGAGAAAACCAGGTACTGGTTAAGGTAACTGAGAATGCGGGTTTTGATGATCGTAATGTCACTCTTATACTGACAGCGAAAGAATTGACTAAAAGAATTGTGGTGACCCAAAAACAGAAAGATGCCATAACGTTGACTACGGCGAAATTCGAAGTAGATAAGAATGGAGGAGAAATTCAGGTAGAGGTAAAAGCGAATGTTTCCTATAAAGTTGTTATTCCTGAGCAATACCAGAGCTGGATACGTGAAGGTTCTGGTTCCGGGCAAATAATTATGGACAACAATGGACATAATCAAATGCACGAATCTGCTACAAGAACTGCCATGGATAGAACTGTACGAAAGTTTTATATCAGCAAGAGCGAGGAATATGATAAACGCGAGGGAGAAATTATTTTCCGGAGCGGTGAATTGGAAGAAATCTTAAAGGTGTATCAGACAGGAGGAGGCATTTTATTGTTGACTAAGAATGAATATGCAGTACCAGCAGAAGGAGAAACGATAGCGATTGAAGTTAAAAGCAACTGTGATTTTGAGGTTGAAGAACCCAATGTAGGTTGGATTACTTCCAATAAGACACGTTCCTTATCGACCCATACTTTATATTATACTATTGCTTCTAATCCAATGAATACTATGCGTAAGGCTGTTTTTCTTTTTAAAGAGAAGAATGGTGGTAATATACAAGAGAAGGTAGTCGTTAGGCAGAGGGGACAAGATTTGATAGTAGTTAATGAGAAGATTGCGGGTACCTTGTCTGAACTATTGTCAGGTTATGATTTGACTGTTATTGAAAAGTTGAAAGTTTCAGGTATGATGAATAATGATGATATAGACTTTATTAATTCAAAACTGCCCCTATTAGGCGAGTTGGATATACAAGATGTCAATATGCCGAAGATGAAACAAGGGCTAAAGAATGTATACAGACTGCTACTGCCGACATCTTTGGTAGAGATAGGTGAAAGTGCTTTTTCTAATTGTAAAATAGAAAATATTGTAATACCTGCAAGTGTGGAAATTATTGGGAATATGGCTTTTTGTTATTGTCGTAATTTGGAAACTGTTAGATTTGAAGCTGATTCTAAAGTTAAAGTTATAGAAGGGGGATGGTATGGTGGCCCTACAACTTTTCCATGTGGTGTTTTTTGGGAATGTGGTAAGTTGAAAGAAATAAATATTCCTGCAAGTGTGGAAACTATCAAAGGAGGAGCATTTGCGGAATGCAAATTGTTATCTAAAGTAACTTTTGATGAAAACTCGAATTTGAAGGAATTCGAAGGCGAGAGAGGGTGCGGCGTATTTACTGGATGTGTCTCCTTGACTACTATTTCAATTCCCAAAAAGGTTAAAAGAATAGGTCCTTCAACTTTTAGTCCCTGTATTTAGAACGCCATAACAACCAAAAATAACAAGAAACATCCAAACATAAATCTTTAATTGTCAAGCTATTCTGAAAATTAACACTTCCCGGCTGCTTTTTGATGCTTCCCAAATTTCCACATATTTTTGAGACATATTTCTGACGTGGAGAATTTGCGGAGCTTATTTTTTGTCACATCATGCAAGGAGTTGACAAGGGCTTACAACCGTTTACGATAAGCGACAACAACCGCCCCGATATGCAGCGACAATCACATCGTGCAGAAAGGCGACAACAGTTGACTTCCGTTTACACCCGTTCACCATTTCAGAGATATACGAGTGAAGAAATGAACACGTAAACGATAAAGCAGTATGAAAGCAACCAAGAAATGCCAATTTTGCGGCAAACCGTTTGTAACCCGAAGTGGTATGCAAAGGTATTGCAGCGAGGCTTGTCAGGCGGAAGCCAAGCGAGCCAGAACGGTACAGAAGAACAACCTCTTCAAAGTCGCCCGACCACTCATGGAGATACAGCATCAGGAGTATCTCACCTTTTCCAAAGCTGCCACGCTCATGGGCTGTTCCCGGCAGTACGTTTATAAACTTGTAGCCCTCGGCAAGCTGAAAGCCTCACGTATCAGCAGCCGCATGGCATTTATCCGCAAGGCAGACATCGAGCGGATGCTGGAGGGCAACCCGTATCATCGTGTTTTACCCGGCAGTACCTCCGCATCGAGAAAGCCAGCTCCATCTTCCTTGCCTGCCAAAAAAGAAAAAAGGGAAAAGGAAACCGATGAGGTGCCGGACTTCTATTCGGGCGAAGAGGTGATGACCCTTTATAAGGTCAAGCAGTCTTGGCTCTATACCACCGCCAAGCGCAACCGCATCCCCATCTGCCGCATCGCAGGAAAGAACTATTACAGCAAGAAGCATATTGACGATTTTTTCGGTGTGTCAGTTGATATAAGTAGGATTACCGACTGGCTTCTGACAGAAGAAGCGGAAGAATTGTTCGGCATGAACCCCTCCGCACTCCGGGCATACGTCTATCGTCACAAGATACCCACCAAAAGAGAATACGGGCGTACCTATTATTCCAAATCCCATTTGGACGAGCTACGCAGAACCGACCTTGTAAATGATGAACGCTACTATACCGTAGAACAGGTACAACAGATTTACGGGCTTTCCTCCGCCAACATCTGCCATATCGTCAAGGTAAAGCACATCGAAAAGATAAAGGTTGGTGTAAAGAACCTGCTTTTGCGCTCCGATGTGGAGCGTGTCATGGCAGAGAGAAACAAGCAACCGTGAACAACCTGCATTATCGGAAAATTATTTCAGAATGATTGTCCGTGACGTTTCTCACGGTTGTTTCACGTTGTTTCTTTGCCATCGAAAGTTCGGGAAACACCCACAAACGTATTATCAATTAAATTGGAATCAATATGAGCAAATGCAAGACAGTTACCTTGCGTAAGCGCAAGATTAAGAACGGTACACAGTATTCATTGTGTCTGGACTATTATCCGGGCTACCGTGATAACACCACCATGAAAGTGATTACACGTGAAGCTCTGGGGATTTACATCTTTGCCAAACCTGCCAACCAGCAGGAGCGTGACTTCAACGCACGCATGATGAAAAAAGCGGAGATACTGCGTAACCGGCGTTACGAAGCCATTTTTAACGAGAACAATGGTTTCTTTGACAAAGCCAAGATGAAAGGCGATTTCCTTGCCTACTTTAAGGAATTGGCAGACAGGAAGAATATCAAGTGGCAACACGTCTATAAACATTTTGAGCGGTTCGTGAACGGCAAATGTACCTTTGAAGAGGTGGATGTGGACTTGTGCCGCAAGTTCATGGAGTATCTGCTTAACGCCCCACAGTCCATACATACTAACCAAAAGTTACATATCAATTCCGCAGCAGGTTACTGGTCGGCTTTCCGTGCAGTACTGCATACTGCCTACCGGGACAGGAAGATAAAGGAGAACCCCAACGGATTCTTAGACTGCATCGAGAGCATTCCTACCATGAGGGAACATCTGAGCCAAGAGGAACTGATAAGGCTTGCCGAAACCCCATGCGAAGAAGAGGTCTTGAAAAGGGCGTTCCTTTTCGGTTGCCTGACCGGACTGAGGAAGAGCGACATCAAGCAACTCACTTGGCAACAGATACAACCGTACACTAACGGCAAGATGTTCGTAACCACCCGTATGCAGAAGACAAAACAGATTGTACACAACCCCATCAGCGATGAAGCCTACGGGCTGCTTGGGGAACGGTGCGAGGGGCTTATCTTTGACGGTTTCAAGGACAAGATGCTGCAAGGACCGCTGAAACGGTGGCTCTTGGCGGCAGGGATAACCAAGAAGATAACCTTTCACTGCACACGGCACTCATTCGGAAGCCTGCACGTGGAAATGGGTACGGACATGGCTGTCATTCAAGCCTATCTGGGACACAAGAACATTACCACCACACAGATTTATTCCAAGATGGCGGCGCGGCAGATGTGTGAGGTCGTGGATAAGATAACCCTGAAACGCAAGAAGGCATAAGGCGGTCTCAAACCATGAATTGTTCACAGGGAGCGGTTATTGCGTGGAGCTTTAACCGCTCCCTATATTTTTGACGGTAGCCAATAAGTCCTTAAAGTATGATAATCGAGTATGATTTCGGACTTTTGGTGAAAAACATTGAAAAAGAAACCACTGACAAAGGATAATGAGTAATAATTGAAAGAAGACTATTAAATTTGCGAGAACAGTAACAAGTAATAACCGAATAAGACAAAGAATATGGAACCGTCCGTAAAAGACAAATATATCATTTTAGGATTTGTCGGCTTTGCCATCCTCCTAATATCTTCCATAGCGGCACTGATTGTCGCTGAGAAATTCAATCAGGACAACTTTGTCAGGCTGATAGTTTTTGTATGCGGCAACCTTTTAGGCTGGCTGCTCTATTTCTCCTTCCAGACAGTCATCTTCGATACATACGAAATCTACAAAATAAAGTTCGGCAAGAAAAAGACACTTGCCGAAACCATAAAGGGACGGGAAGAACTGCCTCAAAGTACACTTGAACCGACAGCGGCACTAAAACCGATGCCGACAAACGGAGAAGCCCCCGCTGGCACAGAGCCGCCGATAAAACTTTCCATCGCTCCGGAACTTCACGAGAAGAACCGTGCCGACTATGAGGACAGGGAAAAACAAGAAAAGGAAGAGCGTATCCGCATGGTCATGGAGTATATTCATTTCTACATGCCCCGTATCGCTGACGAAGAGACTGTGAACCATATCTGCAAAGAGGTGAACAGTTGGATGAACCTTCACACTTACAAGCCGGAGCCGATAACAAGACGGTTGACGAAAGAGATTACCAATATCCCACTCCGCCATTTCGTGTGGAATATCTCCGAGCGTTTCATGTACAAGAAATATTATAATGGGGACAACCGTGCCCGTTTCATCAAAGCCCTTTTCCCACATGAATTTGCTGATACGGATATAGCGACCATCAAGAACTTCAAGGTAGAACCGTTGAAGACACTTATTCCGATTGACGAACCCGAAAACGGCAATCTGGATTTCCATTATCCTGCGGATTATGTACGGGAGAAGCAGATTTAAGCCTGTTTTAGAGAAATCACGATAATAACGACAAACAGCCGGCAACTCATAATCTGCTGTTTTACAATGTTTCCTGAATAATTTTATCCGTCATTTGCGGTTGGGCATCGTTATTCGGGAATTATTTTGCAATGACCTGTCGTGGAGATATTCACGGTTATATCATTGCTGTCCTTTGCGCCAAGTCTTACAAAAGAGACGAGCGCAAAAATGGAAAAAACAATTCTTACATTCAATGACCTCCCCGAGGTTGTGGCTCAACTTCGAGACGAGGTGATGAGCCTTAGAAGCCTGCTCACCGAGCAGCACAGTGTAAACAATGCAAAGGCAGTGGACACCCATGTCCCCATGTCCGTGGACGAAGCGGCAGAGTATCTGGGTATTCCAAAAGGTACGCTCTACATGAAACTTTCGGAAGGAAGCATTCCCGCCACCAAGCCCGGAAAACGCTACTGCCTCTACCGTGACGAGCTTGACAAGTGGCTGGAATCCTCCCGGAAGAATCCCGTTCCGTTATCCGATGAGGAACTGGGCGAGTCCTTATCCTCTTCCCACCGCCGCAAACCCAATCCCCGTAACTGGTAAATGTCATGGAAGAGGACAAGAACTATATCAGCCTGATACATGGCGACCTTACAAGGGCTGCCCAAGTGCAGGACGGTATGCCGGAGAGTATCGGTGTGATGAGTATCAAGACCGCCAACAGGACTGTACTCGAAGCATCGCTGTTGCCCACGCCCCGTGCGTTGTGGGACAGTTTCTGGTACGAGGGGGAACTATCCTGCCTCTTTGCCGATTCCAATGTGGGCAAGTCCATCCTTGCCGTACAGATAGCCGACCGCATCGCACGGACTGACAATGTACTGTATCTGGACTTCGAGCTGTCCGACAAACAATTCCAGCTCCGCTATACCGATGAACACGGATACCTCTACACCTTTCCGGAAAAGCTGTATCGGGTATCTCTTGACTGCAATTCGCTGTTGGAAGCAGACTTTGAAGAGGCGATTATCGGCAGTATCGAGCAGATGGCGTTGCAAACCCGCTGTAAGATTTTCATCGTGGATAACCTTACCTACCTGTGCTGTGCTATGGAAAAAGGCGATGCCGCCGGACGGCTGATGATACAACTCAACAATCTCAAAAAGAGGTATGACCTGTCTATGCTTGTCTTGGCGCATACCCCCAAACGCTCTTTGGATTGTCCCATCACATCTAATGACCTTGCAGGAAGCAAACGGCTCTACAACTTCTTTGACAGCGTGTTTGCTATCGGCAAGAGTGCACAGGACGGTGGGCTTCGCTATGTGAAGCAGTTGAAAGTGCGCTATGGCATATACTCATACGATGCGGACAATGTAATCCTCTATGAAATTGAAAAGGTGGATGCCTTCTTGCAGTTCGTGTATCGGGGCTACTCCACGGAAAAGGAACATCTGAAAAAATTGGGAGACAATGAATTGAGCCAAAGGGAGTGCATGATTTTGCAGCTATCCCAATCGGGCAAGTCTGTAAGGGAGATAGCCTCACAGGTGAATTGCGGCAAGTCCACCGTCAGCCGGATAATCCAACGCAGCAAGGAGGCTAAGGATATGGCTGTCCCAAGTGTCCCACCGTCCCAACCCACAACAAGTGGGACAATGGGACAGGACGGGACAGTCGGGACAATCAGGGAAGTAAAGCAAGCGGAACTGTTTGCCGGACAAGAAAATGGGGAGGACAAGCCATGAAAAATCGGTATTCCCCGAAATGTCCCAAGGTGTCCCATCGTCCCATGCCCTATGAGCCGGGACAGTGGGACAGGACGGGACAGGGGAACAATCAATGGAAAAAGAAAGGAGAAAAGCAATGAGCGGCTATTCGTTACAGAGATATAAAGGAACGGCAACACGGCATACCTGTCCGGGTTGTGGCGACAGACATTCCTTTGCCTATTATGTGGATGAGCAGGACACACCCCTGCATCCATCGGTCGGTAGGTGCAACCATGAAAGCAGTTGCGGGTATCACTACACCCCCAAGCAATACTTTCGGGAACATCCCGAATGTCGTGCCACAAATGATTTCTCTTCCGGCGGGCGAAAAGTGGAACAAAAGCCTAAACAGGTATCACAGCCGGGTGCCATAGGTTACATACCACCTCATTATGTGGAGAAATCGAAAAGCGTTCACAGCAACTTCTTCTGCTTCATTTTCTCGCTCCTTACTTCCTATTATGGCAGTAAGGCAAAAGACGTGCTGAAACGGTTGCTGGAGGAATACCGTTTGGGGGCTACCCGTGACGGGGCTGTCATTTTCTGGCAGATAGACAGCAATAACAAGGTACGCACAGGTAAGGTAATACAGTACAATCCCGAGGATGGACACCGCATCAAGGGAGGACAGACATCGGCAGTGGACTGGATACACAGCATACTGAAAAGGCAACGGGTACTGCCGGAAAAGTGGCAACTCTCCCAGTGCCTCTTCGGGGAACATCTGCTGGGCGGCAATCCCGACAAAGTGGTGGTCTTGGTGGAATCCGAAAAGAGTGCCGTAATCGGCTCATCCATATTCCCCGGCTATGTATGGCTGGCGACAGGTGGCAAGAGCCAATTAAGAGAGGAAAAGCTCCGTGTGTTAACCGGGAGAACCGTGCTTCTTTTTCCTGATGCGGACGGATATGCCGAATGGAAACAACGTGCCGGAAGTATGAACTTTTGCAAGGCGATTGTATCTGACATCATCGAGAAAAATGCCACTCCGAAGCAAAAGGCTGACCATATCGACATTGCCGATTGGATTATTTACCAGATACGGGAGGGCAAACTGATGTGTACAGCCGACCACTTGGTAGAGGCTGAAAAAATCCTCCAACGGATGATGGAAAAGAATCCGCTCCTGCAAAAGCTGATAGACGATTTAGACCTTGTACTGGTTGGTGCAAGTCCAATCAGATACGGTGACTGAAGCCCTCCTTGACGGCAGGAGAGCGGAAGCCGGAGGCTGTGGTACACGGACAAGGGCTTGCCCTTGATATAGCCCACTATAACTACACGCTCCGCTTTCGTAGTTGTGGGCTCTCCCGAGGGGCCGGGCTTTGCCCCGACCCACTTAGGACTTTGCCCTAAGAACCCACTCAGGGCGTTTCACCCCCTGAGAACCCCGAGCAAAGAGTGACCCTCTCTTTGTAATCTCCGCTTATGGGTTACCCCCCCCTAAGAACCCTGTACGGTTACGAGCGGACAGCGGAAAATAATTTTATCCACAAATCAAATTTTAATAGTAGTATGGCAACAAAATCAAGCATTCATATCAAGCCTTGCAACACCAAATCAAGTGAGGCTCATAACCGCAGGAGTGCCGAATACATGTGCAATATCGGTGAGTCCAGAATCTACATCGTACCCGAACTCTCCGCCGGCAACGAGCAATGGATAAACCCGGACTTCGGCAGCTCCGACCTGCAAACGCACTACGACAACATCAAACGGATGGTAAAGGAAAAGACAGGTCGTGCCATGCAGGAGAAAGAACGTGAGCGAAAAGGGAAAAACGGCAAAATCATCAAAGTGGCAGGATGTTCACCAATCCGTGAGGGGGTACTGCTCATCAAACCGGACACGACACTGGCAGACGTGAAAAAATTTGGCGAGGAATGCCAAAGACGCTGGGGCATCATACCGCTTCAAATCTTCCTGCACAAGGATGAGGGGCATTGGCTAAGCGGACAGCCTGATGCAGAGGACAAGGAGAGTTTCCAAGTGGGTGAAAAATGGTTCAAGCCGAATTACCATGCGCACATAGTATTCGACTGGATGAACCATGACACGGGCAAGAGCCAAAAGCTCAATGATGACGATATGATGGCGATGCAGACTTTGGCATCTGACATCCTCTCCATGAAACGTGGGCAATCCAAAGCCGAGACGGGTAAGAAGCATTTGGAGCGTAACGATTTCATCATCGAGAAGCAGAAAGAGGAGATGAACCGCCTTGATGCTACAAGGCAGTACAGGGAGCATCAGCTGGAAACCGCAAACCAAAAGATGCAGGAGGTTGAAAGCAGAACCAACATCCTTATCGAAACGGCTTATCAAAAGGAGCGGCAGAGTGAAGACCTTGACAGGGCTATCAAAGAAAAACGCTCCAAACTGAATAGGGAGAAAGGCAGTGAACTGCTTGATGCCGCTGTCTGTTGGGCTACAGGCAAATCTAAAGCCTTGAAAAATGAAATCGAGGATTTACGTAGCGAGATTTCCACGCACGAGGAGACCATTGAGCGGTTGCAGGATAAAATCCAGACCATGCAGAACAATCACCACAGTGAACTGATGAAACTGGAGGCAAAGTACCAATCCGAACTTAACCGTAAGGATGCAGCGCATACGGAGGAAACAGCGAGGCTCAAAAACCGCATTTCGTGGCAGAACCAGATTATCGGCTGTTTCAGTTTCCTCTTGCTCAAAACAAGCGACATCTTCTGCAAGGCGGTAAATGGCATCATCCGTTTGGCACGGGATTATTACAAGCCTCGTTTCGATGCGGAGCAGGTATCGGACATCAAGAGTGCCTTAAACCTGTTCGGTGATGACAAACAGTCGCACCAAGCAGCCGGAGACTTCTTGTATATCACAGCCATGCAGAAAGGCAAACTGGATAATCGGGAGCAAATTAAAGCCAGACGGGAAGTCGATAACATACTGGAGGGACATTATGACCAACAGCAAAAGATGGGGCGTTCGATGGGAAGATAAAATATAACCCAGTAGATTTCGGTTGAATTTATATCAATCAACCGAAATCTACTGACTGACACACATTTACATCCAATTCCATTCTACTTTGTTCGTATCAGTTTGATTTTGACAGGGATTAGTAGTTGTAGAATCTGTTTTCTCTTCTACATTTTTTGCAGGCTTCAATGAAACAGGAAATTGAACGCCCAATCCCTTAAGCCTTTCCATAATCTCACGTGCGTGGTTAATATATTTAGGAGTGCCCAAGTTTTTATTGACTATTTTTTGCACCATGTACGCTAAACTATTTCCCTTTTTACCGATATATAGTGGATCTGCTCCATAACTCCATAATAAATCTACCAAGTCTAACCTTCTACTTAATACGGCATGTTGCATTGGCGTATAATCTCCAAATACCAGATTGATATTCGCTCCATTTTCTATTAGATAACGGACTTTCTTTTGATCTTTCCCCGAATTCATTATGCAAGTCACTAAAGGAGGAGAAACGATTGTATCATTTACGTTTGCCCCTTTTTCAATCAATAATTTTATATACTTTATAGAGTACCAATGATTTCTGCATACGCAAACTAAAGGAGTTAATTTCTCAATGCTTCCATCAGGGTGTTTTACTATAGACAATTGATTGGGATTAGCGCCAAGCTCCAATAGGGCTTTCGTCATATCGTATTTCTCTATGTAAATTGAATATAAAAGATATGTAAAGCCCGATGCTCCAGGTTTGTTTACATCAATTCTACCAGATTGAATATATTCTTTGACTTTCTTCTTGTTTTCATGATATATTGCATTCGCCATAGTAATTTCCAAGTAGTCTGTACGACTAAAATATGTTTCTGGCTTAAATTTATCTACTTTCATGTTACAGCATTTGAAAATGGTTAGTAAAAATATGCTTACTGTTAGATACAAAAACTTATTCATATTCAGTATAAACTTGTATGTCAGGAGTATTTTTTTGTTCCGCCATAAGAGCCTCTTTTAATTTGGACTCCATTAATGAATGCCCGGAAAGCAAAGAGCAATCCGTTTCAAGTCCAATTCTTTGTCCCGCCACCTGTGGCAAGCTATTAGTCAAAAAAATTCCGCTTCCTAAAAAAGAGAGGAACCCACATTTGGATGATGCTAATAAAGCCATCAATATGCTTCGATGATTCTGCGCAATATTCAGCGGATCTTTATCTGAGTAATATGCTTGTATATGTTGGGTATTCTCTGCGTTAACTTCTTGGTCTTGAAAAGTCTGATTATGAACTCCAGCGGCATTAAATGTATATGTATCTGCACCTGTTGCCGCGCCTCCAATAGTCGCTAATCCTCCACCTAAAGAATGCCCTGTAATTATGAGTTTTTTATTCTCTCCCTTTTCATTATCTTCTTCAATCTTTGAGCATATTGTGTTTGATAAAGATACTGCGTTAGCATATTGACCGTCTTCCTTATCATCCAATCCAAAAGCCTGCTTCCCATCTGTAACAGCATCCTTATGATTAAAATTCCCTTCATCATCTTTTAGCTCTGTTCCGGCAAAGGCTAAAATATAAATATCTCCATTTTTGAATAGCTTAGCCTTAAAGCCATTTTGATTATTGATTAGAACGGCTGCTATTTCATCACCAAATTCTTTTTCCAAATCTTTAATTTCAGTCCAGCCATTAGGGATTTCTGCATTGTCTTTATATCTTGGAGAGTCCTCATTATCTACATTATATGCACAATTAGACAAGGCGAGAGCATCCAAAACAATTTCAATTTGGGGTAAGATGATAG
>ENA-UAOT01000951-UAOT01000951.1-human-gut-metagenome-genome-assembly--contig:-NODE-951-length-12429-cov-4.914013_pt1 | contig 12429 bp, 9 predicted proteins | sample MGYA00243475_ERZ654567 | MGnify/ENA primary metagenome ERZ654567 (study PRJEB26926, sample SAMN06164482) | human gut metagenome | biome: ENVO:00009003; feature: ENVO:2100002; material: ENVO:00002003... | reverse complement strand
GCTTACTACTTATACCTTACTTTCGAATGTATTGGCGGCAATAGCGGTGCCGCTTGTGTTTCCGCTTGTGGAGCCTCATGCCGACATCACCTTTGTGGTGGCTTTTCTTAAAATACTGAGTAAAGTGTTTCCTCTGTTACTGGCTCCTTTTTTTATTGCATTGTTGTTTCGTTATTATATCCCGTCTGTACATCGGCTGTTGTCGAAATATCATGGGGTCGCTTTTTATTTGTGGGCGGTTGCACTGACTATTGTGACAGGACAAACCGTGCGCTCACTGGTTACCGCTGCTGCCGATGTTTCCATCGAGATAATGATTGCTTTGGCAGGACTTGCCACTTGCTGTCTGCAATTTTATTTTGGTAAAAGAATTGGCAGTGCTTATCATGACCGAATCAGCGCGGGGCAGGCTTTGGGACAGAAGAATACGGTGCTTGCCATTTGGATGGCAGTGACTTATCTCAATCCTTTATCGTCTGTCGGTCCCGGTAGCTATGTGGTGTGGCAAAATATTTTTAATAGTTATCAACTGTGGAAAAAGAGGAAGAGTGAGATGAAATAACCGGTGTAAGATAAGAAGGATAGAAAAAAACATTATAAATAGATATGAAAACGAACTTTACAATCAGGCAAGCTCAACAATCGGATGCGGTTGCGCTAAAAGAGTTATTTCAAAATACTGTTCTTGTGATAAACAGACGTGATTACTCACAGGCAGAAGTTGAGGATTGGGCATCCTGCGGAAATAACCTTTCTAACATTAAAGAGAGGATAGAGACCCACTATTTTGTTGTAGCCGTTAATCAACAGTCACAAATCGTTGGTTTTTCATCTATTACGCCTCAAGGCTATTTACATTCTATGTTTGTCCACAAGGATTTTCAAGGTGAAGGTATTGCTACGATGCTTTTGGAAGAAATAGAACGCTACGCAATTACAGCCGGGATTACGCGGATTACATCCGAAGTGAGCTTGACTGCCCGCCCTTTCTTTGAAAAAAAAGGTTATGTAGTAGAAAAAGAACAAAAGCGCAAGGCGAATCAGCTTTCTCTCACTAATTTTTTGATGGCAAAGGAAGTGGCGTTTTTGGAGTATTATAATAAAAAGGTTACAGATTAAGCTTAGTACGTTCCTTTGTCTGTATATCCAAAACAGACTCAGCCTGACAGAAAGCATGTTTTTACACGTATGTCCTCATAGAACTACACGTACGTATGCGTAGCCCTACGCATACGTACGTATGAAGCTATACATACGTACGCATATGCCTGTACGTACGTATGTTACTTTTATGGAAAATGAGGGGATTAATTCGTTGTTAAATAATCTCCATCGAAAGACAAAGGCAACAAAGCACTTACACCTTCCATGATATAAATATCCGATTTGCTGTAAAGTAAGATACGCATTGGTTTTCCAAACCGCTTTTCAGTTTCCAGCAACACTTGTCGGCAGGCACCACAGGGTGGGATGGGAGTGTCAAGGAAGTCTTGTTCGGTTCGTGCAGCAATGGCAAGTGTTTTTACCGCTTGGTCGGGATATTGGGAATTGGCATAAAATAGGGTAGTGCGTTCGGCGCATAGTCCGGAGGGATAAGCTGCATTTTCCTGATTGCTCCCTGTTACCACAACACCGTTCTCCAGCAGGGCAGCAGCTCCTACCGAGAAATGCGAATAAGGTGCATAACTTCTTTGTGTTGCCTTGCACGCAGCATCCACCAATTTACGGTCTTCTTCCGTGAGTTCGTTATACTTGCGTGCCTCAATATTGATTTCCAGTTTGATTTCTTTCATGGTGTTTAAGCCTTGGTTTGTATGCAAATGTAATCTTTTGCTTTTGATTTCCAACTTCTTTCTTTCGGTTAATTTCAAATTTCTTGCAATTGCTGTTCATTCGCTTCTTCTTCTCGGAAAATAATTATCGTATATAATTAAAAGTCATTAAAAAAAGCTGTATATTTGTATTTCGTGATAGAAAATGAAGAATAAAAAATGATAGATCAAGCAGTAATTGACAGAATAAATCAGGGTGATGTAAAGGCATTCGAGTGCCTTTATAATGACTATTTCGTTTATTTATGTGCTTGTGCCAATTCTTATATCTTCAATGCCGAGGAAGCTCAGGACATAGTGAATGAAGTCTTTATGAAATTGTGGTATAAACGTGGTGATTTATTTTTTCCTATTCATCCTTATCTGGTGCGCAGTGTGCAAAACGGATGTTTGAATTATTTGCGTTCACTTCATAGCCGGGAGCGTGTGGCAGATGAATATCGCGAAACATTGCTTGAATATCAGGAAGAATATTGCATGAGTGAATGCAATCCTTTAAAAGAAATGGAACAGGCTGATTTGGAGCGTCAGGTACAGACCGTAATTACTTCCCTGCCCGATAAGTGCAGAACTGTTTTTGAACAATATCTTTATTCTGAACTTACTCCGCAGGAAATTGCCGAGAAGAATGGAATCTCTGTCAACACCGTGCGTGTGCATATTAAAAATGCGATGGACAAGATGAAGGAGAAGCTGGGTTCACGAATCGGAATTCTCTTATTTTTTCTTTTTTAAATGAATAATAAAAAAAGTCCCTTTTTTATTAAATGCTTTTAAGGTTGTGCGTGTATTATTATTAGTTTAATAATACAAGACCGACAGAATGAGTAATTCAATACATGAGTTTGACAGGTTGATGCTGGATTATCTGAAAGGTGATATAACACCTGAAGATAGGCAGAGAATGACCGAATTATTACATAAGGATGCTTCCTGCCGGGAGAAGTATCGTGAGATGTCACGTGCTTATGCCATTGCTTCTGTGCCTTGGTTTGAACGGAGAAAGAAGCAGAACCTTGATTTTCTGCGAGAGAAGTTAGACCTCCGTTCCTCGCCCGGACGCACTTTGGTTAGAAGGGTGAGAGTTGGGAGCTTTGCGGCAATGGTAGCATTATTGATTGGCCTTGGCATTCGTTTTATTTATTTGAATAACCATCCGGCAGAAGTGATTGTTCCACCTGTTTCCTATTGCCGGATAGAAATTCCTCAGGGTGCGCAATCCAAATTGATATTGCCGGACAGCACCTCGGTTTACCTCAACGGAGGTACCATTATAAAGTATGATGCGTCATTTCAGAATAAGGCTGAACGCGAGGTTTATCTTAATGGGGAAGCTTACTTTGAAGTGGCTAAAAATGCGGAAAAGCCTTTTATTGTTCATGCGGCTGATTTGAATGTCAAGGTACTTGGTACCAAATTCAATGTATCGTCTTATCCGGACGAGCCAAACATAAAAGTCAGCCTTGTGGAAGGGCGGGTCAAAGTGTCCACGGCTTCGGATGGAGTTGATAAATTTTACTTATTGCCCAATGAGCAGGCTGTGTATGACAAGGCAAAAAAGACTTTGTCTGTAAGGGCTGTAGACGCAGGCTCTCAAGTAGCCTGGACAACAGGACGTCTTGTTTTTGTCAACGAAACCTTATTTCATATTCTGAAAACGATTGGGAAAAAATATGATGTTCAGATTTTAATCCAATCCCGGAAGATGAATACTGAATATTTTTCCGGTAGTATAGATGCAGACCTGACTTTGGATGAGATTCTTTCTTATCTGGATGTAGATAATAAGTTTGTTTGGAGAAGGAAGGGAAAAACCGTGGTTATTGCTGACAGATAGGATGTAAAACCGTATCCCTATGGGTATACCTTAAATATTTTTGTTAACTAATAATTCTAAGTATGAAAAAAACTTTTTGCAAGACTCGCAGGGGACATTGGGTCCCTCTGGCATGGGCAGCTTCATTCCTTTTATGGGGAAATGTTGCTTTCGCTGCATTGCCTATTCAGGAGGCAAGACTTTCCATGCAGCATCGTTCGGTATCCTTGAATCAAGTCTTCAGTGAAATTGAAAGACAAACGGGGTATTCTTTTTTGGTTCGTAATAATGATATAAATACGAATCAGAAGATTTCCATTGATGTGAAGAACAAGAGTGTCAAGGAAGTCTTGGAGATTTTATTTGCCGGTAAGAATATACGTTATGAAGTAGAAGGGGAACGTATTTCTGTTTATAAGCCTCAACAGACCAGACAGACTACAATTTCCGGAATTGTTGTGGATGCCGCTCAGGAACCGATTATCGGGGCTTCTGTCGTAGTGGTAAACACAACCAACGGCTGTATCACGGATTTTGACGGAAAATTTTCTTTGGAGGTTTCACAATTGCCGGTGAAGGTACAAATCACTTATATCGGTTATAAATCGCAGGTAGTGACTGTCAGTGATGCTAAAACTGTTCAGGTTGTTCTTCAGGAAGATACCGAAACATTGGATGAGGTAGTTGTTGTCGGTTATGGCTCTCAGAAAAAAGCCAACCTGACCGGTGCTGTTGCTTCTGTAAAGATGGATGAAGTGATGGGAAACCGTCCGTTGGCACAGGCAGCCGATGCGTTGCAAGGTACTGTTCCCGGTCTGCTTGTTTCCAGCAGTGGAAATGCCCCCGGTCAGGGAAAGTCTTTCCAAATTCGCGGTGCTTATTCGGTAGGTGTAAAAAATAGTGACGGTTCGTATGGTAATACCATCAAGCCTTTGGTTTTGATTGATAACGTAGAAGGCGACCTGGATATGATTAATCCCGAAGATATTGAAACCATTACCGTATTGAAAGATGCTGCTTCGGGAGCCATCTATGGTGCGCGTGCTGCCGGTGGTGTGATTTTGGTGACAACCAAACGTCCGAAAGGTGAGACTACTTTCCAATTGAATTATAACAATAACTTTGCGTTTGCTTCAGCTATGAATCTGCCTGAACAGGCTCCCCTGATGGAGTATTTGCAAGCGTATTCGGATGCTGCCGGTGACCAGTTCTGGACAATGGGTTCACCCAGTGTAAGCAAATGGATGGGTTATCTGGAACAATATCGCAATAATCCTTCTTCTATTCCTACGGTAGGTGATGGCATTTTTAAAGATGCAGATGGTGCCGTATATTATATGAATGAAAAGGACTTGACAAAAAACATGCTCGAAACCAGTTTCCAGCAGAGCCATAATATATCGATGACCGGAGGTACGGAGAAACTTCGTTTTCGTCTTTCTGCAGGTTATATTGACAATAACGGTGTGTTGATTACGGATAAAGACCAGTATAGGCGAATGAATGTAAGCGGATTCATCTCAGCCAATATCACGAAATGGTTTACTCAGGAAGCTACTCTTAGTTATGCCCATAGCAAGAAAACATTGCCTAGCTCAGCCTTGGGTGCTATCTATTCCACCCGTTTGGCTTCTTTTTATCCTGAAGGAAATATGCCGGCCGGAATTTCGGATGTGGCAGAAGGCTTGCCTTTCTTTACTCCTGCCAATCAGATACGTTGGTCCAATCCCTCAAAGACATTGAATGATAACCCTCGTATTTTTTTGAAGTCCATACTGAAACCGCTTAAAGGTCTTGAAGTGGCGTTTGAATATACGTTTGACAAGAAAATATATGATTATCATTGGTATACGGGAAGTGTAGCTTATACCACAGTTCAGGGAGGTAAAGACACTACTCCGACAAACGATTATTTACAAAAGACAAAAAGATATACCGATTATAATTCAATAAACTTATATGCCACTTATGATTTTAATCTGGGCGACCATAAGTTTAAAGTGATGGGCGGTTTTAACCAGGAGTCAAGTTATCGCGAAACAATGGAAGCTTATTCATACGGGCAAGCGGTAATTGAAGTTCCTTCGTTGGGTTCGGGTACTTCTACATTGAAGGCTACCGATAGCTATAATGAGTATTCGGTACGTGGAGGCTTCTTCCGTGTGAACTATAATTATCTGGACCGATATTTATTGGAGGTGAACGGACGTTATGACGGTTCTTCCAAATTTCCCAAAGATTCTCGTTATGGCTTCTTCCCATCGGTTTCCGTTGGTTGGAATATTGCTCAGGAAAAGTTTATGGAACATACACAAAATTGGTTGGGCTCATTGAAGTTACGTGCGTCTTACGGTATGATTGGTAATCAGAATGTGCCGGCTTATTCCTTCATTCCTACCATGACAGTGAATAATAAATACAATGGATGGTTGTCCGGTGGCAATTATGTGACAGCCATCACTTCTCTTCCTTCTTTGGTAAGTAGTAATTTTACTTGGGAAAAGGTGGGTACTATTGATATAGGTCTTGATTTCTCTATGTTCAGCAACCGTTTCACCGGTACATTCGACTGGTATCAACGTAATACAAACGGAATGCTGGCTCCGGGCATGCAGTTGCCGGCCGTAGTGGGTGCGAGCGCTCCTTATCAGAATACAGCAGATATGCGTACACGTGGTTGGGAATTGAGTGTGAATTGGCGTGACCAAATCGGAAAGGTTGGTTATCGTGTAGGTTTCAACCTGTCAGACAGCCAATCAAAGATTGTGAAGTATAATTCGAATGAATCCGGCATATTAACCAGCGCTTTGAGTAATGGTTCTACCTTCTGGAACTATTATGAAGGAAAAGATTTAGGAGAAATTTGGGGATATGAATACGATGGTTTCTATACCGTGGATGATTTTATCGATACATCTTCATGGAAGTTGAAAGAGGGTGTACCTAGTATTGATGGTTATAATCCTCGTCCGGGTGATGTGAAATTTAAAAATCTGAAGGACGATGACCGTGGAACCAATATGATTTCCAGTGGTGATAATACGGTCAGTAATCCGGGCGACCGCAAAGTGATTGGTAATAATACACCGCGTTATCTTTATGGTATTACGCTGGGGGCAAATTTTAAAGGATTTGATTTGAATGTATTTATGCAAGGTACGGGAAAGCGTGATGCATGGATTGCAAATACGTTGACATTCCCGATGTATTCTGATTTTAAGTTCATTCCTTTGTATAAAGACTTGGGCAATTATTGGAAACCGGTAGATGCTGCGAACGGAGATTACACGGCTGCTAATCCTAATGCCGAGTTCCCGCGCATTTATGGTAACTATGGTAATCAGGGTTCTAATTACCGCCAATCAGATAAATATTTGTCGGATGCTTCCTATTTCCGTATCAAGAATGTTACATTGTCCTATACTTTCCCGAAAGCATGGATAACAAAAGCATCTTTATCGCAACTGAAAGCCTTTGTCAGCATTGAAAATCTGGCTACATTCTCATCATTGCCGAAAGGTATTGACCCGGAAACATTGTCATGGAACTATCCGGCATTCCGTACCGTATCTTTCGGGCTTAATGTTACATTATAAACCTAAAATTAGTACGAGTATATGAAAAAACTATTTATAAGTTTGGCTATCATCGCAGGAATCAGCCTTTCCGGTTGTAATGATAGCTTTCTGGAAAAATCCCCTGTTACGGACTTGACAGAAGAAAACGCATTTAATTCCTACGATAACTTCAAGGCTTTTATGTGGCCTTGCTATGAAATGTTTACGAATAATACCATCCGTACTTCTTTGAACGGACAGGGACAAAACGGTCCTTATAAAGGTGATATGGATGCCGGTTATTTTGAACAGAAATACGAAAGCGGCTATAATAAATTCGCTTACCAAACCGTTGCCAGCGTAGCATCGGGTAATGGTTGGAACTTTAGTGCATTTATTCGCCGAATCAATATCATGCTTTCTCATATCGATGATTCCGAGATGACTGAAGCACAGAAAAACCATTGGCGTGCGGTAGGTTATTTCTTTCATTCCTTCTGGTATATGGAGTTGATAGACCGCTTTGGTGCTGTGCCTTGGGTGGATCAGGTCTTGAAGGAAGACTCTCCTGAAGCTTATGGTCCGCGTATTGACAGGAAAACGGTGGCAGACAATGTGTTGGAACGTTTGAAATGGGCTGAAGAGAATATAGGCGATTTTACTTCGGAGGATGGAAAGAACACCATAAACAAGAATTGTATATTGGCGGCTATTTCACGTTTTGGCTTACGCGAAGGTACATGGAGGAAATATCATGAACTGGGAGATTATGATAAGTATTTGCAAGAAAGTGTCCGCGCTTCGGAGCTGTTGATGAGCGCTTATCCTACTCTTTATACCGGAACAGACGGACAGCCGGCGGCAGGGTATGGTGAAATGTGGACTACGGAAGATTTAAGTACCGTTCCCGGCATTATTTTATATAAAGAATATGTGACTGATATAAATCCGATGGGTACTTCTTATATCGAACATACTTCTTCACATTATGTAGAGATGAATCAAAAAACGGTAGATTTATATCTGATGAAGAATGGTAAACCTATCTTAAATGCAGAATCCGAGTATCATGGAGATAAAGATATGTATGCCACTTTCCGTGACCGCGACCCGCGTATGTATCACACCATCATACCTCCTTATAAAGTGAAAGCAGGAGGAGGTACTTACCGCACCTGGTCGTATACCGGCAATGAGGCCGACCGTGAGTATATTGATATCATGGGAGCAAATACCAGTTGCAGCAATCCGGGTATCGGCATGAAGCGTTTGCCGGGACAGAACTGGAGTGCATCCTTGGTTCCCGAAATTCCCAGACTGGGTACAGGTGCTTTTGTTACTTGCCGTTCCGGTTATTATGTTTGGAAGAACTGGGATAACTGGGAAACCAATTTTAATAATGGTAATTTGAATACGGCAGACAAACCTATTTTCAAGATTGAAGAAGTGTTGTTGAATGAGGCTGAAGCCAAATTTGAACTTGGAAATTTTGATCAGGGCGTAGCCGACAAGACGATTAACAAATTGCGTGAACGTGCAGGGGTTGCCAAAATGGTAGTTGCCGAAATTGATGCAAACTTTGACCCGAATCGTGGTAAGTACTACCCTAAGAATAATGATGCCGGTGTGGAGGTTGACCCTGTATTGTGGGAAATCCGTCGTGAGCGTATTATTGAGTTGATGGGTGAAGGATTTGGATTCTACGATATTCGCCGTTGGCGTATGGCTCCCTGGTTCTTGAACAGACCGGCAACCGGAATCTGGATGAGTAAAGCAGATGCGCTAAGTAACAATATGACATTGTATAATCCTGAAACGGGTTATTCCGACGGTACATCAGGTACAATGTCCGAAGGTTATCTTTATCTTTTCAATGACCCTCTGAAAGAAGGAAAAGGATGGTTGGAAAAATACTACTTATATCAGGTGCCGACTACCGAAATATTATTGAATCCTTCTTTGGAACAGAATCCGGGATGGTAATTTGAAATAGTATATAAAAACAACAGATGGAGGCCGGCTCAACTAAGCAATTAGTGAGAGATGGCCTCTTTTCTTTAAAAACAGAAGTAAAAATGGAAAACCGGAAAATGTGGTTTAGCGTCACCCTCTTATGTACACTAGGAATGCAGCAGGTTCTTGCGGCAGAAAATGTAAAAGGAGACCGGCCTAATATCGTGTTCATTCTTGCAGATGATTTGGGCTGGACTGATTTGGGAGTGATGGGAAGTGACTATTATGAAACTCCGAATATAGACCGTTTGGCTGCGGAAGGATTGCTTTTCGATAACGCCTATGCTGCTGCAGCAAATTCTGCACCCAGCCGGGCTTGCATGATGACAGGCATGTACACACCCCGTCACGGTGTATATACCGTTAGTCCTCCCGACCGGGGTGACCGTAGGCTGAGAAAATTGATTCCAATCGCCAATACGGATGATGTCCGTGCCGATTTTGTGACGATGGCTGAAGCGCTACGGCAACAGGGATACCGGTGTGGGCATATCGGAAAGTGGCATTTGGGAGATGACGCAGACGGAACAGGCCCTCTTTCTCAAGGATTCATTTGGAATGTAGGAGGAAACCGGGCCGGCTCGCCTTATTCTTATTTTTATCCTTATTGTCTGCCCGATAAAAGTAAATGCCATCTGGGATTGGAGAAAGGAACACCGGGAGAATACCTTACCGACCGCTTGACGGATGAGGCTGTTTCTTTTATAAAATCCCACAAAGATGCTCCGTTCTTTCTTCATCTCTCTCACCACGCGGTTCATACGGCTTTGCAGGCTCCTGCATCGGTCGTTGATAAATACAAGAATAAACCTGTAGGAAAGTACCATACTAATCCTGTATATGCTGCGATGATTGAGAAATTGGATGATGGAGTAGGAAAGATATGTCGTGCCATTCAAGAGATGGGAATAGAAGAGAATACCATTATTATATTCTATTCCGACAATGGCGGTTCCGAACCGGTGACTGATAATTATCCTCTTCACGGCGGGAAGGGGACGCCATACGAGGGAGGTTCGCGTGTCCCTTTGATTATCAAATGGCCCGGGAAAATACCGGCAGGCACACGCACTTCTGTTCCGGTCATCGGAGTAGATTTCTATCCTACTTTTGTTCATCTTGCCAAAGGAGAAACATCGGGAAATCCGGATGGAAGAGATATCTTTGAGGTTGTGAAAAATAAGGAGACAGAACGGGATTTATTTTGGCATTTTCCGGCATATCTGGAATCGTATCTCAATGGCGGTAAGGATTTCAGAGCGCGACCTTATTCAAGTATTCGTTCGGGTGATTGGAAATTAATTTATAATTACGAGGATAAGTCAATGGAATTGTATAACCTGAAAGAAGATTTGGGAGAGACAAGGAATATGGCAGAACTTAATCCTCAAAAAAAGGAAGAACTTTATAACAAGCTTATGAAGTGGATTGATGATACACATGCGCCTGTTCCTACCGAACCTAATCCGTATTATCAGGGCATAAAGTAATTTTTAATGAATAGGGCATATTCCCTTTGCCTTTTCAGAAGAATGCCTGCCATGGCTACTATTTGTTTTAAGTAGGTTATGGCAGGACTTTTTTATATACGAGTGAAGAAAATGATTATCGTTTTTTGGGAATGCCAAGCATTTCTTTGGCTTTGTCTTCACTGGATAGAAAGTCAAGTGAATTGATAATCTTATCATAATTCTCTTTGTCTGCAATGCGGGTTGCCAATATTTGCAGTACTTTCAGTTTATCATCGTCGAAGGTATAGATAGACATGAGTCTGACACATTGTTGGCAGCTGAACCAACGGTGTCCGGCGGCTAATGACAATATATCCAATTGTTCGTCTTTGAAAGGTTTCTGTTTTATCTTATTGTATAATTGTTGGAAATCATTGTCACTCGTTATTTGGGGATAATTAGGACGGTGTCCGTTGTGATGTGGCGGACGAGGAGGAGCAACCGTAGATTCCACCTGTGCGGGAGGACATACTGCCACCGCAGGAGGAGTGGGGACACTCTCAAAAGAATCCAAATTGCTTACCAGATTGTTCTTGAAATCAATCAGGATAGTGGTTCCATAGTGTCCTATTCCTCCTCCTTTCCTGTATTCCCATTGCTCTCCTTGTTCGTCGAACCGGCGATAGTCGGGGCGTCCCAGCAGTTTGGTCACTTCTTCCTGTGTCATACCTTTGTGAATGGATAGTAATATGTTATTGTCCATTAAGCTCCCGCAACTTCCGAGAACAAGGCTTAAAAATAAAACGGCTAGTGTTTCTTTTACTCTTTTCATATAATGTTGTTTTTATGTGTAGGCAAAGATAGGCAGGGAATTCGATATGATCGGACTCTTTTCCCTATTTGATTATAGGGATTTCCCTACAATTGTTATTGTTTGGAAGAAATGCGCCTCGGATATTTAATTAATGTAAAATCCACCGTTGCACATTTAACTTCGTTACTTTTAAAGGTTCTAACTGATAAACATTGCAAGAAACAGATGATAAATGAAGATAAAATCCGGGAAGCTTGCGCTTCTGATAAGGAATATGGATTCAAATTGCTGATGGAGAATTTTCAGCAACCTATATATTGGCACATCCGACGCTTGGTGGTTTCCCACGAAGATGCGGAGGATATACTGCAAGAAGTATTTATCCGTGTCTTTCGTCACCTTGACCGGTTTAGGGAAGAGAGCTCGCTGGGCACATGGATGTATCGGATTGCAACCAATGAATGTCTCCGTTTCTTGAACAGCCGAAAAGAGCAGGCTGTTTCTGCCGAGGAAGTGCAAGAGGAATTAATGAATAAATTGATGGCATCCGACTATGTGGATTACGATAATGCAATGGCAGTGAAATTTCAACAAGCCATTCTTTCGTTACCTGAAAAACAACGTATCGTGTTTAACCTGCGTTACTATGATGAATTGGATTATGAGGAAATTAGCCGGATAACCGATACGCGGGCGGAAACGTTGAAGGTGAATTATCATTATGCCAAAGAGAAAATAAAAGAATATATGACTAATAATTAAGGATAGAATGGAGAAAGAATTTGATTTTAAAAACATAGGAAAGCAGATGCCTTATCGTACACCGGATGGTTTCTTTGACCGGATGCAGGAACAGGTATCGGCACGTACGAAAGTGGAAAAACATAAAAAACAACTTCGGATGAGGTTGGTGATTGCGGCAACACTGGCGGCGGCAGCGATGGTG
>ENA-UAOT01000941-UAOT01000941.1-human-gut-metagenome-genome-assembly--contig:-NODE-941-length-12516-cov-6.683091_pt1 | contig 12516 bp, 8 predicted proteins | sample MGYA00243475_ERZ654567 | MGnify/ENA primary metagenome ERZ654567 (study PRJEB26926, sample SAMN06164482) | human gut metagenome | biome: ENVO:00009003; feature: ENVO:2100002; material: ENVO:00002003... | reverse complement strand
GAGGACGATTTCGCGGGTTACGACGGGGGTTCAAATACCAACGGTCCCGGCTTTAATGCTTCGACCAATAAAGGTGATATCTGCCGTTATATCAGCGACCGGGGTTGGGTTCAGGGCAAATGGCGTTTGCCGACCAGTGACGAGCAGCAGGCTTTGCTTGCCGAGGTCACAAACGACTATCATTCTGTCAAGAATGGGGGGACTTTTACTACCCTTCCAAGCGGTGCTCCTGATGGCATTAATGGTTACGGCGATCATACCAATGGTTTCTACCAGCCTCTGTCGGGTCGTTGGTTGGGCATCGGTGCTGTAGATCTTGCTACGCGCGGAACAGAGGCTGTTCCCGGTTCTTCTTCGGTCTACTTCCCTGCCGGTGGTTTCCAGAGTACGACCGGGAGTACGTACGGCGTAGGCGACAGCGGCGGCTCGTGGTCAGCTTCGTCCAACAATATGGGGAATGCGGACTACCTGGGCGTCAATGGGGACTCTGCGTACGGGATCAACAACGATCGCTCCCGTGGGTTAACCGTGCGTTGCGTCCGAGAGTAAATCCGATTACATTCTCTACCACTACAAAGAATAAAAACGAAATCAGAAGATATGACACGTTTATTATTAAAATATAAAAGGCTTTTGCCTGTACTTGCGTTGAAAGGGCGATCGTCCCGCATCATGGTAATGGTACTCCTGTTGTTGACAGTAGGATTGAACGGTTGCGTGAAAGAGCCCGTGATCCATAACCTGACTCCGGGCAACGGTTTCACGGCGGCGTTCACCATTACCGTACCGGGTATGAAAACCCCTTCGACCCGCGCCTTGGACGCGACCAAAGAGCAGAAAGTTAGTGAGGTCGACGTGGTGATCTTCGAGAACAGCACCCACACGTTGGTCGAGTACCATCGTGTTCCCGGCTCTGCCCTCACGGCAGGGTCCAGCCCTGGCGACTGGCGGTTTACCGTTGAGGATATCGACCATGCGAGCGGCATCACGGCGGCCATCATCGCCAACGCCTCGCAGGAGGTTTCGGGGGCGTTGAGCACCTTGGCGTCGGCGGGCGGCGGCAGTTACATCGGGGCAAGTAAAACCGATTTCCTCGCAGCCCTGAGTGTGGTCAACGATGGTAAATGGAACACCTCGTCCAGTGGTTACTGGACTATCCCGATGTACGGCGAGGTGAGCGTGACCACAGGCAGCGTCCACGACACGCCGCACAACGCCCCTCTTACCCGTATGCTGGCCAAGGTGGACGTGGTGAACGACGCGCATCCGGCGGGCAGTCCGGTTGCGGGCGACTTCGAGTTGACGGCCGTCCATGTGGTGCATTACAATGGTTGCGGAGCCGTGGCTCCGAAGTGGAACCCTGTTACGGGCGATATTCCGTACAGCGATCCCGGCGCCCCTCAAAACACCCCTGCTAACCCCCGCAAGGTCGAGTGGCAGGCCAACGGTGATGAACTGACCTACATCCTCCCTGCGAATGCGGACCGTATCGAGAGCGAGATCTACCTGTTCGAGTGCCGGGCCCAGTCGGGGCAGACGTCCACTCCTGCGGCTCCCGCACCCGATAAAGAGACCCGATTGGTTTTCGAGGGCGACTATACCGATAGCGACGGAATAACGAAAAAATACTACTATCCGGTCGATTTCCATAAAGATCAGGACACGGAGTATATTCCCGTGCTGCGCAACACCTGCTACCGGTTTACCATCGAGGCGGTGTCGGGTCGGGGTTACGAACGTTTGGACGAAGCGGTTGCGGCTATGGGTGTGATGTCGAATCTGAAAACCAGCCTGTTGGTGGTGGACGAGAGCAACCTTCGCTACCTTAGTTGGAACGGCGAGTATTTCCTCGGCTCGGAAGACCGCGAGGTGATCCTCGACGGTACTTCGGGTAGTACGCTCAGCGTAAAATGCGTGACCAACTATGCTGCGGGCTGGGAGATCGACCAGAACAAGGGTACCGGCGGCATCGAGTATGTCGGCGGGAGTACCGGTTGGTTATCGGCCGCTGCGATTACTGCGGGCGATCCGAAATCGTATCTCGAACTGGAGGCTCTTTCTTCCAATACCGGTACCAGCGGCACGGGCGGAGCCGACCGCACGGCCACTGTCCATTTGAAAGCCGGGCGGCTTACCCATACGTTAAAGGTAACGCAGGAGTATGTTTCCATCGCTCGTCAGTTCGCTCGTAGCAACATCGTTTGGGACGCGGCGAACAATAAACTAACTTTCGCCGTCACCGCGGCTGATAACGCTACGATTCCTGCCAACGTTCAGGGCGTGTTCTTCAAATGGGGTTCACTTGTGGCTGTCAGTCCTGTGGGGAATACTTACGCATCGAACCAGATCTTGTTCAGCCCCAACGGTACGACCAATTACACATGGGCAAATATCCCTTACGCCAGCGAAACGACCGGTAAGTTCGGCACTCATGGTACGGATGAGGACGATTTCGCGGGTTACGACGGGGGTTCAAATACCAACGGTCCCGGCTTTAATGCTTCGACCAATAAAGGTGATATCTGCCGTTATATCAGCGACCGGGGTTGGGTTGAGGGCAAATGGCGTCTGCCTACTTCAGCCGAGCAGCAGGCTTTGATAAACGAGGTTACTTCTGTCAGCAATAACGGTGGATTTGGCAATATCACGGGTGCTCCTAACACTGGTAATAACGCCCACGGTTTTTGGCAGGTTCCATCGGGTCGTTGGTTGGGTGCCGGTGCTGCGGCCGATGCGGCTCGTAATACGGGCAAGGCCGCCGAGCTCGTTCCGGGTTCTTCTTCGGTTTACTTCCCTGCGGGGGGCTATCGTAACGCCTCCAATGGGAGCACGAACCTCGCAGGCAACAGCGGTTTCTCGTGGTCGGGTTCGTCCATCGATACCACGAGCGCGTACGACCTGTACGTCTATTCGGGCAATGCGCTCTGGAACTACGGCAGCCGCTACTACGGGTTCACCGTGCGTTGTATCCGAGAATAAATGAACGTAGCAGAAGCAAAGGGAATAATTGATAATTATGATATACAAAGAGATATGACACATAGATTTTGGAAACATAGAGGTCGGGCGGTCATAGCGGCATGCACGCTGCTTTTGGCAGTGGGGTTGGGCGGCTGTTCGACCGACCATGTTACCGATCCCGACGGAGTCGATAACAGCCGGACGATCCGGTTCACCCCGGCGGTAAAAAGTTCCGGCGTACCCGGCACACGCGCCGCTGCAGGCCATCCCATTGAGAATGGCAAGAACATACCTTCGGGCGGTTCGTTCGGGGTGTATGCGTATTACCGTCTCAACTCAGGGAGTACCGCATCCTCTTACGCTGCCGAGCTTGCGAACAATACGAAGGTCACGAACAGTGGCACGGCGTTCACCTATAGCCCCATTGCCAAGTGGCCCGGTCAGGCGGGTGAGCAGCTGGCGTTCTACGGTTACTACCCGTGGCAGGATCCGAGCACTACTCCTGTGGCGGGCGATCCGGTGATCGCGGCAACTCCCATAGCCGCAAATGCAATCAGTCTTTCCTACACCACGCCTGCCGACCCTGCGAAGCATGTCGACCTGATGTATGCCTATACTCCGTTTACCGGAGGGTTCGCTCCCGTGAATATGGAGTTCCACCACGCCTTGACGCGCGTAAACTTCAAGGGTAAGGTCGAGGATTACACGGTGCCGGTGCAGATTACCTCAATCACCGTTAAAAAAGTGAAGTCAAAAGCGGCGCTCATGACCATTTTTGGTTCGAGCAATACGTATTGGACCGCACCAAACACCGATACCAACATGGTGCTTACCCCCGGCAACGGACTTGTTGCGAACCCGATCCTCACATCGACGCTCAGTTGGGTGAGCCAGCCGGGCAGCACGAGTGAAACGGCGGGCGACCTGCTCGTTATTCCGCAGTCGGTGCAGGGTATGGAGGTAGTGGTCGAGGCTATGATCGACGGTTCCCCCGAAACGTTCACTTTCCCGCTCAAGGATACGCCTGACTGGGTGATGAATCAGATTGTCACGTATGAAATCACCATCTCCGGCAGCGGCATGAGGCTCGTTGCCAGATTCTCTGCCGACTGGAACGACAACGCTATCGGGGTCATCGAGGACGGTCAGTGGTGGATGTATGTGGAAGAGGACGATCTGGTTCTGAGCATGGGCGGCGGTTCGGAAACCGTCCATGCCGAGACCAATTACGACATTTCCTCGCAGGGTTATCCGGCGGGGCTCTCGGTGGAGGTTCCGTCGCAGTACGGCAGTTGGTTGAGCGTTGCGGCTTCGGGTTCGCCTGGCGACCTGACGCGCTCTTTCGTCATCACGGCTACCCCGACCAGCACTGCACGAACGGGTGAGGTGCACATTACGGCCGGTAATCTGACCAAGATCGTCAAGGTCAGTCAATCCATCGCTCGTCAGTTCGCTCGCAGCAACATCGTTTGGGACGCGACGAACAATAAACTAACTTTCGCCGTCACCGCGGCTGATAACGCCACGATTCCTGCCAACGTTCAGGGTGTGTTCTTCAAGTGGGGTTCACTTGTGGCTATCAGTCCTGTGGGGAATACTTACGCAGCGAATCAAATCTTGTTCAGCCCCAGCGGTACGACCAATTACAATTGGGCAAATATTCCTTATATCAGCGAAACGACCGGTAAGTTCGGCACTCATGGTACGGACGAGGACGATTTCGCGGGTTACGACGGGGGTTCAAATACCAACGGTCCCGGCTTTAATGCTTCGACCAATAAAGGTGATATCTGCCGTTATATCAGCGACCGGGGTTGGGTTCAGGGCAAATGGCGTTTGCCGACCAGTGACGAGCAGCAGGCTTTGCTTGCCGAGGTCACAAACGACTATCATTCTGTCAAGAATGGGGGGACTTTTACTACCCTTCCAAGCGGTGCTCCTGATGGCATTAATGGTTACGGCGATCATACCAATGGTTTCTACCAGCCTCTGTCGGGTCGTTGGTTGGGCATCGGTGCTGTAGATCTTGCTACGCGCGGAACAGAGGCTGTTCCCGGTTCTTCTTCGGTCTACTTCCCTGCCGGTGGTTTCCAGAGTACGACCGGGAGTACGTACGGCGTAGGCGACAGCGGCGGCTCGTGGTCAGCTTCGTCCAACAATATGGGGAATGCGGACTACCTGGGCGTCAATGGGGACTCTGCGTACGGGATCAACAACGATCGCTCCCGTGGGTTAACCGTGCGTTGCGTCCGAGAGTAAATCCGATTACATTCTCTACCACTACAAAGAATAAAAACGAAATCAGAAGATATGACACGTTTATTATTAAAATATAAAAGGCTTTTGCCTGTACTTGCGTTGAAAGGGCGATCGTCCCGCATCATGGTAATGGTACTCCTGTTGTTGACAGTAGGATTGAACGGTTGCGTGAAAGAGCCCGTGATCCATAACCTGACTCCGGGCAACGGTTTCACGGCGGCGTTCACCATTACCGTACCGGGTATGAAAACCCCTTCGACCCGCGCCTTGGACGCGACCAAAGAGCAGAAAGTTAGTGAGGTCGACGTGGTGATCTTCGAGAACAGCACCCACACGTTGGTCGAGTACCATCGTGTTCCCGGCTCTGCCCTCACGGCAGGGTCCAGCCCTGGCGACTGGCGGTTTACCGTTGAGGATATCGACCATGCGAGCGGCATCACGGCGGCCATCATCGCCAACGCCTCGCAGGAGGTTTCGGGGGCGTTGAGCACCTTGGCGTCGGCGGGCGGCGGCAGTTACATCGGGGCAAGTAAAACCGATTTCCTCGCAGCCCTGAGTGTGGTCAACGATGGTAAATGGAACACCTCGTCCAGTGGTTACTGGACTATCCCGATGTACGGCGAGGTGAGCGTGACCACAGGCAGCGTCCACGACACGCCGCACAACGCCCCTCTTACCCGTATGCTGGCCAAGGTGGACGTGGTGAACGACGCGCATCCGGCGGGCAGTCCGGTTGCGGGCGACTTCGAGTTGACGGCCGTCCATGTGGTGCATTACAATGGTTGCGGAGCCGTGGCTCCGAAGTGGAACCCTGTTACGGGCGATATTCCGTACAGCGATCCCGGCGCCCCTCAAAACACCCCTGCTAACCCCCGCAAGGTCGAGTGGCAGGCCAACGGTGATGAACTGACCTACATCCTCCCTGCGAATGCGGACCGTATCGAGAGCGAGATCTACCTGTTCGAGTGCCGGGCCCAGTCGGGGCAGACGTCCACTCCTGCGGCTCCCGCACCCGATAAAGAGACCCGATTGGTTTTCGAGGGCGACTATACCGATAGCGACGGAATAACGAAAAAATACTACTATCCGGTCGATTTCCATAAAGATCAGGACACGGAGTATATTCCCGTGCTGCGCAACACCTGCTACCGGTTTACCATCGAGGCGGTGTCGGGTCGGGGTTACGAACGTTTGGACGAAGCGGTTGCGGCTATGGGTGTGATGTCGAATCTGAAAACCAGCCTGTTGGTGGTGGACGAGAGCAACCTTCGCTACCTTAGTTGGAACGGCGAGTATTTCCTCGGCTCGGAAGACCGCGAGGTGATCCTCGACGGTACTTCGGGTAGTACGCTCAGCGTAAAATGCGTGACCAACTATGCTGCGGGCTGGGAGATCGACCAGAACAAGGGTACCGGCGGCATCGAGTATGTCGGCGGGAGTACCGGTTGGTTATCGGCCGCTGCGATTACTGCGGGCGATCCGAAATCGTATCTCGAACTGGAGGCTCTTTCTTCCAATACCGGTACCAGCGGCACGGGCGGAGCCGACCGCACGGCCACTGTCCATTTGAAAGCCGGGCGGCTTACCCATACGTTAAAGGTAACGCAGGAGTATGTTTCCATCGCTCGTCAGTTCGCTCGTAGCAACATCGTTTGGGACGCGGCGAACAATAAACTAACTTTCGCCGTCACCGCGGCTGATAACGCTACGATTCCTGCCAACGTTCAGGGCGTGTTCTTCAAATGGGGTTCACTTGTGGCTGTCAGTCCTGTGGGGAATACTTACGCATCGAACCAGATCTTGTTCAGCCCCAACGGTACGACCAATTACACATGGGCAAATATCCCTTACGCCAGCGAAACGACCGGTAAGTTCGGCACTCATGGTACGGATGAGGACGATTTCGCGGGTTACGACGGGGGTTCAAATACCAACGGTCCCGGCTTTAATGCTTCGACCAATAAAGGTGATATCTGCCGTTATATCAGCGACCGGGGTTGGGTTGAGGGCAAATGGCGTCTGCCTACTTCAGCCGAGCAGCAGGCTTTGATAAACGAGGTTACTTCTGTCAGCAATAACGGTGGATTTGGCAATATCACGGGTGCTCCTAACACTGGTAATAACGCCCACGGTTTTTGGCAGGTTCCATCGGGTCGTTGGTTGGGTGCCGGTGCTGCAAATGTCAACACTCGCGGTACGGAGGCCGTTCCGGGTTCTTCTTCGGTTTACTTCCCTGCGGGGGGCTATCGTAACAGCTCCAATGGGAACACGAACTTCGCAGGCTTCAACGGTTACTCGTGGTCGGGTTCGTCCAACCTTACCGCGAACGCGTACTACCTGTACGTCAGTTCGGGCAATGCGTACTGGCTCCTCAGCAACCGCAACGGCGGGTTCACCGTGCGTTGTATCCGAGAATAAATTCGATTTATTTGATTCATTTGTTTCATTAGTCTGTGGGCATTTAAAGCCCACAGACTCTCTTACCGGCGAAGCCGGTTGAAATTTTCTTTTTTTGATGATATAACTATTTAAAAACCAATAAATATGACTCAAAAAGAAATATATGACCTGGAAAAGACCAATAAAGACAGGATTTACCTGTATCGTGAAGGTATTTTCTGGAAAGCTTACGAACGTTCTGCTTTCTATCTTAGCGGTCCGGGAGGCAAGCTCAAACCTACAAAGAAGTTTATCAAGTCCGTAGGTGATTCCATCATATCCGTGGGATTTCCTTGCGCAGTCGAAAACGGACACATTGATGCCGAAGATATTCTCCAACGGGAAGAGAAGGCAATCATGATCAAAGCCAAATCGAACAACGATCCTGAGGGCTTCCAGATATGGAAAGATGCGGTTGCCATACACGTCACCACACGTGAACAAAACGTGATGGGGGAAGCCACAGAAGGTGGGCAGGGCGAAGAATCCGTTGCTATGTCGGAAACCGAACAGATAGTAGCCATCCTGCGTGGATTCAATATAGAGAGCCACACACCACTGGAGTGTATGATGTGCCTGTCACATCTACGATCCATAGCCACGGGAATCGAACAGATGCGATATGGCTAAAATAGGTACAATATGGCTAATTATGACAACCTCCCCGTGTACAAAGCTGCATACGACCTCTTGCTACGTGTCTATGGTTTGGGACAACATTGGGCACGTGACATCAAGTTTACGCTGGGTGAACGGCTGAAAAACGAATTGTATGATGTGCTACTTTTTATCTATCAGGCTAATGCGACGTTTGAGAAGTCCATGCTTATAGAACAGGCCCGGTTAGGAATTACCCGGGTCAAGATAGAAATCAGGCTATTGCATGATCTCAAACAACTCTCTATCAAGCAGTATGCCGGATTGAGCCAGATGAGTGAGTCTGTCTCCAAACAACTGGCCGCATGGAGCAAATCGCAAAAGAACAAACAAACTTGAATCGCTTATGCTTTGAGAAAAAGGAAGATAATAATAACATAAAAGAACTAAAATCAAACGGTTGGAAGGATCAGAGTCTGGGAACGCCAAGGCTTCCCGGAGTGTATCCCGTAAATTCAGCAGCCCACTGCCTGGGTAAAAGGGACGTTATCCCGTCATCCGAATCGGGGGCGTTCCAGGTAGTTATCGTATACCAATCTGTCCGGTGGCTAATCTTACGATTTTCCATCGGCCATTTATTGAGCGGCTGCTATGTTCCCTGCGGGGGGCTATCGTAACAACTCCAATGGGAACACGAACAACGCAGGCAACAACGGTTACTCGTGGTCGGGTTCGTCCAACAATACCACGAACGCGTACAACCTGAACGTCAATTCGGGCAATGCGAACTGGAACAACAACAACCGCAACAACGGGTTCACCGTGCGTTGTATCCGAGCACTTACGAAACCGTTTGATTTTTTTATAAATGCACTATGTCAACAACGAATAACGAGGCGTATGCCGACCAATTGCTAGAAGATGTTTTCTCCGCTTACTTCAAAGCGAGAAAGCACAAGAGGAACACCGCCAGCCAACTGGAATTTGAAATGGATCTGGAGTCCAACCTGATAGGATTGTACGAAGAACTCTACCAAAGAAAGTACAAGCCGGGTCCGTCTTATTGCTTTATCGTTGACAAACCCGTCAAGCGAGAAGTTTTCGCCTCACAGTTCCGTGACCGGGTCGTGCATCACCTGCTATTTGATTATATCAACCCCGTCTTTGAGAAGCGTTTTATCTTCGACAGCTATTCGTGTCGTCTAGGAAAGGGGACTTTGGCGGGGATTGAACGTCTGGAACATCATATCCGATCCTGTACGCAGAATTACACGACTCATGCCTGGATACTGAAACTGGATTTGCAAGGGTACTTCATGAGCATAGACAAGAAGAGGCTCTATGAAATCGTATCTGAGACACTGCGCAAGCATTGGAACCAAACTCCTCCGGTAGCATCCACGCCTTCCACTGATCCGGATTTTATTGACTATCTGCTGCGTGGTATCATATTCAAGGATCCGAAAGAGAACGTGATTATTCGTACTCCTATGGATAAATGGGAGGGGCTACCCTTATCGAAGAGCTTATTGTATTCGTGTACCGGTAACGGATTACCTATCGGTGATCTTACCTCACAGCTATTTAGTAATATCTATATGGGCGTCTTTGATGAGTATGTCAAGCGTATCCTGCATATCAGGCATTATGGTCGTTATGTCGATGATTTCTATGTGGTACATGCGTGCAAGGGCTATCTTACTGACTTGATTCAGATTTTTCACCGCTTTCTGGAAGAAAAGCTCAGTCTGATTTTACACCCTCACAAGATCTATTTGCAACCGTGCCATAAGGGAGTACCTTATCTTGGCGCCTTTATTATGCCATACAGGCGTTATCCGGTCCGGCGGTCGGTGAGCCAGTTTCGTAAAGCGATGAAGCTGGCCCGCCGTTTGTTGCGTTTGGATGACCTCTCCGACGACGTGCTATGTGGAATACGTGGCACCTTAAACTCTTACTTGGGTTATCTGGGCAACTTTCGTAGTCGCCGGATCATCCGGGAGATTCTGGACAATGCTCCCATTTTCAGGTATTTCGTCTATTCGTCAACGGAGAACAAACTTCTCCTCAAAAAGGACTTGCCGCCATCCAGCCCGATATACAGTTATATTTTCCCGAGTAGTGAGAACGTTATACCGTCAGTGTGAGAAAGTATGAATCCCGTAGAAATATTGAAAACTATTTATCCGAAAAAAGAAGATGAAATTCAACCAAATAGACTTTAAGAAGATACTGACATGGGCCTTCCTCCCCGTTTTGTTCTGGGGTGGCATTGTGATGGTATCTGTTTATTATTGTTCGCATAAGGCGGAATATACTACACAGGTGCAGGAGGTCAGCGATAAGGTGCAAAAGCCTGGTGATGAGGCACAGCACCCATCAGAAACCCGAGTGGCGCGGTTCCGTCTGCCGGAGATTCCCGTTACTCTGAAGGAACCGCAGCAACGGGCGGAATATCTTGCCTTGCATTACTGGGATCACTACAATTTTACGGATACGGCAAGCGTCCACCCTCCAGAAGATACCGAGCAGGTATTGTCTGACTATATCGCTATCCTTCCGTATGTGACTCGTCCAATCGTAGAGAACTCGGTAATAAGATTGCTCTCCAAGGCCGAAGAACATCAGGATATGCTCTTGTTCTTTGCAGGATTGCTGGAGAAGTATCTCTATGACCCCAACTCACCCTTTCGCAACGAGGAGTATTATCTGCTTGCATTGCGGTTTATCGAGACTTGTCCTGCACTGGATGAGGTACGGAAGTCGCGCTATCTCTTTCAACTGGGAAACGTACTAAAAAACAGGCAGGGCACTATCGCCTCTGATTTTGTATATATGCTGCACGACGGTCGCAAAGGCCGACTGCACGGGATTCGTTCGGAATACACGCTGCTGTATTTTTATGATCCAGACTGCCCGGACTGCCGACATACAAGGGAGATGCTTGCGGAACTACCCACGGTCGTCGCACTCGTGCAAAGCGGCAGGCTGCAAATCGTAGCCTTTTATCCCGACGGTGAAGCCGAGGCATGGGAGGCTTGTCGGAATATTATACCCGACACTTGGCTCAATACCTGTGATGGTACTGAAGAGCTGGTTGTGAGAGAGAAGCTATATGCTATCCGTGCGGTTCCTTCTCTTTATCTGCTGGATAGTGAGAAGCGTGTTATACTGAAAGATACGGACTATAATAAACTAGATGCATGGCTGAATGGGCCTCTGTCTGCGTCTTTATAAAATGATATATGTATGAAAAGAATAACGAATGATCAGGATTCTCCTTCCGGTACAGGTATGGATGATATGTGGACTTACAGTGAGCAATTTGGCAGAAAAGTGATGTTGTTATATCACAAGTTGAAAAAGGAGTGCGCTGATGAACTATCTGTTAGTGAGAATTATCGTTTGCTTTTTCTTTTGAAGGGGCAAATTCGCTTGAATATTGGCAGTGATGATGAGTATGTGCTTAACGATAAGGAGTTCACTTTGTTGCCTCCGGGATGTTGCGTCGTATGTTCTGCACTCATGTCTTCGGGGTACGTAATAATTAACTGCAACCGTATAAAAATTGGCAGCAATCGTGCTTATTTAACGGAACTAAGGAAGGAAAGTAGCAAGGGAATTGTTCCTTGCCGTCAACTGCCTATTCGTGGACGTTTTATGAAGGTGCTTACTGATTTTGAGTATTATCCGGTATCGGAGAGTATGTACCCGTCTTTATATGATATCCTGTTTATCTACATGCGGATATTGTACAGCAAAGAGGAACTGCTGTCGTTTCTTCATCCTGTCTTGTTTGGTGATAGAGATGAGAAGAAGGAATAGAGGGAAATAAAAAATTGTAGAGAATAAAGGTACATGGAATCTGTGATATTTTATTGGTAGCTGTCTGTTCTGTGAATGAATGGCCGGTTACTATTATTTCTGTATTGAAACATATGTATTGACTGTCGCTTGATGAATATGGGGTGGCATAACTGAAATACTGATTAATTATGAGGTTTCCTGATAAAAAAACGATTACTCAAGCTCTCCATCGGATTCATAAACAGAGTATTTATGGTATCTGCCAAACTCTTGGTCCGGTGAGTGATCATTTGGATTTTATAATTACTAAATTCTGTATTATTCTTCCGGATGATAATCCATATACAGATTATTCTATCTCTGAAGATGCGGTTTATGGCTCGCTGCTGACACGGGACTATGCTTTTTTACTTTGTGATAATGGTGTACTGCATATTTTCGGATGTAAAGGAA
>ENA-UAOT01000925-UAOT01000925.1-human-gut-metagenome-genome-assembly--contig:-NODE-925-length-12708-cov-5.039991_pt1 | contig 12708 bp, 10 predicted proteins | sample MGYA00243475_ERZ654567 | MGnify/ENA primary metagenome ERZ654567 (study PRJEB26926, sample SAMN06164482) | human gut metagenome | biome: ENVO:00009003; feature: ENVO:2100002; material: ENVO:00002003... | reverse complement strand
CCGCCATGCTGATCGTCATTTCCGGCGTGCTGGCGTTCCTCTTCCGGGCGCAGCAGCCGCTGCCCTTCTGGCTGTTCATCGGCATGGCCGGGATGGGCATCGGTCTGACCGTCGCCGCCATGCTTATCCGCCGTCGGAACATCCGGGAGAACCATGCCTTTGCCGAAGCGCAGCGCGCCGAACTAAAAAAGCAGATCGCCGAATATCTCCCCCTGCGGCAGCAGGCAGATGAGGCCGCCGAGGCTGCCCGCCGGGCGGAAGTCTCCGCCGCGGACAGTGAAGATGCCTGCCGCCGCCGGCTGCGGGATCTGCTGACCCAGGTACGCGTCTTCGCCCCCGCCGCTGCCGATCTGTCCGGCATACAGCTGGCCCTGTCAGACGCCCGGCGCCGCAAGACCGCGCTGGCCGACGCCCGGCAGGCGGCCCGGGAAGCCGCCCTGTACCGGGATGCCCTGCGGGTGCAGCTGCCGGAACAGCCGGCCGCCGAAAGCTCTATCCAGCGCCCTGCGCTCTCACGCGAGGAGGCCGCCGCGGAATTGGCGCGCACACAGGCACTGCTGGCGCAGGAGCGCACCCGGTTCGACACCCTCACCGGCCGCATCCGCGCGCTGGATCGCTCCAGCGATCTGGAGGCCCAGCTGGCGCAGAAGCAGGAGCAGCTGACCGCCCTGCAGGATGAATATGATGCCATCGCGCTGGCCATGGACGCTCTGTCACAAGCCAACACCGTGCTGCAGAACCGCTTTTCCCCGGCGCTGGGCGCACGGGCGGCGGAGATCTTCTCCCACATCACCGGCGGGCGATACGACCGCGTGCTGCTGAGCCGGGATTTCTCTCTGTCCGCCGAGCCTGCCGGCGACCCGGTGGGTCGCAGCGTCCGCCTGCTGAGTCAGGGCGCCGCCGACCAGCTGTATCTGGCGGTGCGGCTGGCCATCTGCGACATGGTGCTGCCCGCCGACAAGCGGGTGCCCCTGATCCTGGACGACGCGCTGGTGACCTTCGACGACGAGCGGCTCCACGCGGCGCTGGACTATCTGCTGGAGGAGAGCCAAAGACGCCAGATATTGCTGTTCACCTGCCAGAAGCGGGAGATGGACTATCTGCAAGGCAAGGAAAACGTGATCGTCACGGAGCTGTGAGGCTGCAGTATGGAAATACATGAAGCTATTGCATATCGCAAAAACCTAATTAATAAAGCCATCGAGGGCCGAAAACTGGCGGAAAACGAGCGAGAGTGGCTAGCATCTAATCCTATTTATAATGGCCGCTTAGGCTATCCCTATTTATGCTTAGATGTTTTAAGAGTTTCCCCGCGGACAGAATATCTTTTACATATTAAGCTGCTATCTGATCTAAAGGGAAAACACGGAATTCCAATTGTTGGAATTCCATGGGGGAAAGGATTTGTTCAAGCTTCTGGTGTTATTAGTGATCTTAACGGGACAAAATTCACCAACAAAAGGGTTAGATTATTGGGCGTCGAGGTTGATAACCTTCACCCGCAGACTACCATCCGGATCCGTTCAGATCTTGGATTGTTGAGTGTTGCTTATGAATATGAATATAAAATGGAAGGGTCACGCGTTTTGGTTAGGAAGTCATCGAGCAGCGGGGATTTACGATATGCTATGCGATGTATAATAGAGAATGGAATTTATATTTATGAATGTAAGCAGCCAAATAGCGATAACATGAACGCGTTAGTTTTTTCCTTGGAATTAAAACCGCAGGAACCTGTCTAATTTCGCCCACACCACATGTGTTACAACTTAGGAGGGGATAAATAGAGGATGAGTATATTCAAATGCAATGAGCATTTACGATCTTATACGACAGCGACCTGCCGGCCGTCATCTTCAATGCTTCCGGCTCAGCCTACACGTTCACCTACGACGTATTTGGCCTTGTGAGCGGCGACGAGATCGTCTACGCGGATGAGACTGCACGGACAAGCGACCATCCTGCACGGACAAGCGCTCCCCCCCTTGCAAATCCCCTCAAATCGTGCTATACCATATATAATAATTCGAAAGCAACCCACCTGCCCCCTGTGCGGCTATGTCTACACCGCCGGGGACGAGCTGTAAGATCATCTGAAAAGGAGAACCTGTTATGAGCGATTGCACCCACGATTGCAGCACCTGCGGCGAAAGCTGCGGCGAGCGCAAGGAAGCCAACGTATTTGAGAAGAAGCCCCTCCGCCCCGGCTGCCGCGTCGGCAAGGTATACGGCGTGGTGTCCGGCAAGGGCGGCGTAGGCAAGTCCATGGTCACCAGCCAGCTGGCGGTGGCGCTGCGGCGGGAGGGCTACCGCACCGCCATTCTGGACGCGGATATCACCGGCCCCTCCATCCCCAAGGCCTTCGGCATCCATGGCCGCGCCGTGGCGCAGGGCGACGCCATCGTGCCCGTGACCACCGCCACCGGCATACAGCTGATGTCCGTGAATCTGCTGCTGGAGCACGAGACGGACCCTGTCATCTGGCGCGGGCCGGTCATCGGCGGCGTGGTGCAGCAGTTCTGGGGCGATACCCTGTGGAACGATGTGGATTATATGTTCGTGGATATGCCTCCCGGCACCGGCGACGTGGCGCTGAACGTGTTTCAGTCGCTGCCGGTGGATGGCGTCATCATTGTGGCCAGCCCCCAGGACCTGGTATCCATGGTGGTGCAGAAGGCCGTGAAGATGGCGCAAATGATGAACATCCCCATCGTGGGCCTGGTGGAGAACATGAGCTACGTCCAGTGTCCCGACTGTGGCAAGAAACTCTATATTTTCGGCGAGGGCAAGACCGAGGAGGCCGCCAAGGCGTACCACATCCCCCTGCTGGCGAAAATGCCCATCGACCCGGCACTGGCTAAGCTGACCGACGACGGCTGCATTGAGCAGTTCGAGGGGCACTGGCTGGACGGCGTGGTGGAGACCATTCTGCGGAAATAAGCAAAAAAAGAAGCGGCGCGGTGCGCCGCTTCTTTTTTGATCTTATTTCATCAGCTCCTGCACCAGCGTCACCAGGCCGCTGACGCCCACGCCGATGTACACCACCTGCCGGGCCACGTCGCCGGACATCTTCCGGCTCAGCCGTGTACCGATCCACAGCCCCAGCAGGATGCACACCATACCCAGCCCCGCCATAGGCAGCAGTGCCGCGCTGAAATAGCCCCGCACCGTCCGCATGGTGAAGTTGATGAGGTTGGTGGTAAAGAACAGGAACTGCATATTGCCTACATACGTCTCCTTGCTCCGGGCGATGGCGACGAAATACAGCGCCATCATAGGCCCGCCGATGGTAAACGCCCCGGCGCAGCACCCGGAGAAGGCGCTGCACACCAGCCCCGCCGCCAGGCCGGGCTGGTCCAGCTTCACCCGCTTGGCAAAAAGCAGGAAGTACGCCGCCAGCGCGATCAGGAACGCCCCGAACAACGCCGTCAGCACGTGCAGGTCGAAATTCCCCAGCAGATTGATGATGACCAGACTGCACACGGTGTACAGCCCGATGGGCAGCGCGATCTGCTTTACATCGATGTGCTTGCGGTACATCCACGTCATGGTGCCGGACTGGGCCATGCAGATCAGCGCCACGATGGTGGGCGCAATGGTCATGTCGTAAAACGCACTGGCCGCCACCATCATAATGACCGCCGCGCCAAAGCCCGTCAGTGGCTGGATCACACCGCCCGCCAGCGCCGCCAGCCCCATCATTGCATATTCCACCGCGCACACCGCCTTTTCTGTCATATTCCCGGCTATTATAACAACTTCACGCAGGAAAGGCAATCCGCAAAATGAACATCCCCCGGCCTGACGGCCGGGGGATGTTTGTTCAGCTCTTCTTTTTGCCCAGGTAGGCTTCCTTGATGGACTCGTCCGCCAGCAGCTCCGCGCCGGTGCCGGACTTGGTGATGTTGCCCGTCTCCAGCACATAGGCGTAGTCCGCGATCTTCAGGGCCATGTTGGCGTTCTGCTCGATCAGCAGCACGGTGACACCCTGCTCGTTGACGGTGCGGATGATATCAAAGATGCCCTGCACCACCAGCGGCGCCAGACCCAGCGACGGCTCATCCAGCATCAGCAGCTTGGGACGGCTCATCAGCGCACGGCCCACGGCCAGCATCTGCTGCTCGCCGCCGGACAGCGTACCGGCCAGCTGCCAGTTGCGCTCCTCCAGCCGGGGGAACAGCTCATACACCCACTTGATGTCCTTCTCGATGCCGTCCTTGTCTTTCCGCAGGTACGCGCCGGCCTTCAGGTTCTCCAACACGGTCAGGTTGGCGAACACCCGCCGGCCCTCCGGGGATTGGGCGATGCCCGCCTCCAGGATCTTGTTGATGGGCTTGCCCAGCAGTTCCTGCCCGTCATAGGTGATGGAGCCGCTGTCCGCCTTTACCAGGCCGGAGATAGTCCGCAGCGTGGTGGACTTACCGGCACCATTGGCGCCGATCAGGGTGACGATCTTGCCGTCGGGTACCTCAAGGCTGATGCCGCGCAGCGCCTTGATGCCGCCGTAAGACACACACAAATTCTCAATCTTCAGCATCTTCTGCCACCCCCAAGTATGCGTCGATGACGCGCTCGTTGTTCTGTATCTCCTCCGGTGTGCCCTTGGCGATCAGCTTGCCAAAATCCAACACGTAAATCCGGTCGGCAATGCCCATGACCAGGTCCATGTGGTGCTCGATCAGCAGGATCGTCTTGTGGAAGTGATCCCGGATCTCCTTGATGAACTCCGCCAGCTCCAGCGTCTCCTGTGGGTTCATGCCGGCGGCCGGCTCATCCAACAGCAGCAGGGTCGGGTCGGTGGCCAGCGCGCGGGCGATCTCCAGCCGGCGCTGCTTGCCGTAGGGCAGGCTGGTAGCCAGCTCGTTCTGCACATCCTCCAGACCCACCACCTTCAGAAGCTCCAGCACCTCAGCGCGCTGCTGAATCTCCTCCTTGGCGTTCAGGTGGAACGCCGCGGTAAACAGATTGCTGGTGCGCCGCATATGCTTGGCGATAAGCACATTGTCAAACACCGTCTGGGTCTTCCACAGACGGATATTCTGGAAGGTACGGGCCATACCCAGCGCCGTGATCTTATCCGGCGTAGGGGCCAGCACATGGTCAGTAAATGCGTAGCTGTCCAACGCCTTCTGGCCCTCTTTCCAGGCCTTCAGCGCCTCGTCGTCCAGCGCCTCCTCCGGGGCGAACTGGGCGGTGTACATATCGGCGTGCTCGCCCTTGTACATCTTCTTCATCTTGCCGGTGGGATGGTTTCGCACGATGCATGCCTCATTGAAGCGCACCCGCCCGTTGGTGGGGGCGTACACACCGGTGATGACGTTGAACGCCGTGGTCTTGCCAGCGCCGTTGGGGCCAATCAGCGCCACGATCTCGCCCTCGTTGACCTCCAGATTCAGATTGTCCACAGCTACCACGCCGCCAAACTGCATAGTGACGTTCTCCACGGACAATACGTTCTTGCTCATTTGGACGTCACCTCCTTCGCCGCTTTATCCTTCTTTTTGAACAGCTTTCCGAAGAAGTTGATGATGGCATCCCACGAGAACTCCCTGTCGCCCATGATGCCCTTGCGGAAGAACAGCACCACGATCATAATGATCACCGAGAACACCAGCATACGGAAGCCGCCGCGCATGAATGGGATGTTCACACCCAGATAGGGCATGGGGTCATCCAGGAAACGCAGCCACCATTCGGAGCAGGCGATGTACAGGAAAGAGCCCAGAATGGAGCCGGTCACGGAGCCAATACCGCCAATGACCACAATCAGCAGTATCTCATAGGTCATGGTGGAGGTGAAGGCGTTGGCCTGGATACTGGCCTGGAACATGGCCAGCAGCGCGCCGCTGATACCGGCAAAGAAGGAGCTGATCAGGAACGCCTGCATCTTATGCTTGGCCAGATTGATACCCATAGCTTCTGCCGCCACCTCATCATCGCGAATCGCCTTGAAGGCACGACCGTAGGTAGAGTTGATGATCAGCACGATAATAGCGATGCAGATGCCGGAAACAATGAACGGGAACAGCACGCTGTCGAAGTTGGCGAACTGCCGCAGCAGGTTAGAGGAGTTGGTCAGCGGGCCCACCTTGTTCCACTGAATGATAGCGCGCATGATCTCAGCGAAGCCCAGCGTGGCAATGGCCAGATAATCGGACTTCAGCTTCAGCACTGGCAGGCCGATAAGCCACGCAAACAGCGTCGGCACCACGCCGGCCAGGATCAGACCCACCACCATGGGCAGGCAGAACTGCACGATACCACCGTCAAAATATTGATACACGGCAGCGCGGGAAGCCACGGGAATAGTCAGGATTGCATAAGTATACGCACCGATCATCATAAAGCCCGCCTGTCCCAAAGAGAACAGACCCGTAAAGCCGTTCAGCAAGTTCAACGACACTGCCACCAGGGAGTAGATCGCGCCCTTTTTCAGCACGGTCGCCAACATGGAATAGTGCTGGAACTTGTCCACATACAGCAGGAAAGCAAGGCAGACGGCGGCGAGGATCAGAGACAGCAACAGATTTCTTTTCTTATTGTTCTTCATATCTCACACCTTCTCCGTCAGTTTTTCGCCGAACAAGCCGTTGGGCTTGCACAGCAGGATCACGATCAACAGTGCAAACGTAAAGGCATTGCTGAACACGGCCATATCGGCGTTGGACTTGATAAGCGACTCGCAGATACCGATGATAAACGCACCGATCACCGCACCGGGGATCGAGCCGATACCGCCGAACACCGCCGCTACAAAGGCTTTCAGGCCAGGCATAGCGCCGATCATGGGGCTGACCTGACCATAGTTGGAGAAGTACAGAATAGAGGCTACGCCCGCCAGCAGCGAACCGATAACAAAAGTCACGGAAATAACGCTGTTGATCTTGATGCCCATGAGCTGCGCCGTCTCAAAGTCGCGGGATACCGCACGCATGGCCATGCCGATCTTAGTCTTCTGGATAAGAATGACCAACACCACCACCAGCAAGATAGTCAAAATGGGGGTGATAATGGTGATACGTTTGACATTCAGACTGCCCACCTGCATCACCTGGGTCAGGAACGGGATGTCGGGATACGCACGGGCGATACCGCCGGTGATATAGGTGGCCAGATTCTGCAGCAAATAGCTGACGCCGATGGCCGATATCATCACTGACATGCGGGGCGCGGTACGCAGGGGGCTGTATGCTGCCTTTTCGATCAGAACACCCAACGCCACTGTGGCAATAAGTACCAGGGGAATACACACTGCCATCGGCATCCAGGTGGCGGCATACACCATAAAGAAGCCCGCCATCATAAAGATGTCACCGTGTGCGAAGTTGATCAGACGCAGTATGCCATACACCATCGTATAGCCGATAGCGATCAGCGCATACAGGCTGCCCACCGTTACGCCGGAGAGCAGCAAGTCGATATAATACGCTGCGTCATGCATAAGTAAAGCATCCTCCTTATATGAATCTTGCGCTTTCGGAGACCGGGGGCGATGCCATCGGCATCCAAAAACGCAAGAGTCATGAAAGTTGCATTGTGAGGGGAGCGCACGCTCCCCCCACAATGGCTGTTATCCTACAATGAGGTTCGTCTCAGACTCGACGTATGCCGTCTTTTACTCCAAACCGTTGAAGGTGCTGAAGTACACAATCTCACCGTTCTCGATGGTCTTGATAACCGCGTAGTTCTTGATAGCGTCGCCGTTCTCGTCGAACTTCAGGTCACCGGTGATGAGGCCGGAGATCTCCAGAGTTGCCAGCGCATCGCGGATGGTGGCGCCGTCAGTGGACTGGGCCGCCTCGATCGCGCCCACAGCTGCCATGTAAGCATCATAGCCGCAGGGGGTCACGCTGGAGATAACGTCGGACACACCGCCGTTGTTCTCCACGCGGGTCGCATCCTCAGCCACCCACTTGGTGAAACCGTCCACGAAAGCCTTACCGGCCTCATTGGTGGTATCGGCGGCATCGAAGAAAGCGGAGAAGTAAATATCGGTAGCCTTGCTGCCGGTACGCTGGGCGATGGAGATGTCATCCCAGGTGTCGCCAGCCATGATGGGGCAGGTGATGCCGGCATCGCGGGCCTGAGAGATAATCATAGCCGCGGTCTCGATGGAAACAGGAGCAAAGATGCCGTCGTAACCCTCGGACTTGATGGAAGCCATGATAGTGGAGAAGTCAGCCTCGCCCTTCTGGAACTCCAGAGTGGTAGCCTTGCCGCCCAGACGCTCCATCTCCTGACGGAAGTAGTTGCCGAAACCAGCGGAGTAGTCATCGCCGGACTCGATGATCAGGGCACAGTTGCTGCTACCCTTCTCATTGAACGCAAAGTTGGCCATCACAGCGCCCTGGAACGGATCAATGTAGCCGACACGGAAGTAGTAGTCATTGCCCGCAGTCACCTGGGGGTTGGTGCAGGAAGTGCCGATGGCAGGGATCTTAGCGCTCTCGAACAGAGGGCCGGCAGCAATCGCGCAAGCAGAACCATATGTACCGATCACCACAGACACACCCTGGGAAATCAGGGTCTGCGCGGCAGTGGGTGCCTTAGCCTGGTCGGAAGCATTGTCCGCATAGACCAACTGCACACTGTACTCCTCGCCGTTGATGGTAACGGTGGGCTTCAGGGAGTGGGCATACTCAATACCCAGGATCTCCTTCTTGCCGCCGCCGCCGTTCTGACCGGAAGTGGGCTCAAACACGCCGATCTTAACGACCTTGTCGCCGGAAGCGGAATCATCACCCTTCTGACTGTCGCCCTGCTCACCGCAGGCCACCAGAGACAGAGCCATGACCAGCGCCAGCATCATTGCTAAAAACTTTTTCATGGTAATTCCTCCTAAATTCACCTTGCAGCGGTCAAGTCTGTCGACCGCTCACAGAATATGTGTATTTTAGCGAAAATATTTGGCAAAAACAATTGTAACAACCTCTAAAAATCACAGCTTTTGCATCAGCGACATGGCGTTAATAATCCGTAATGATCGCCAGTATGTCCTTGTTCAGAGGACAAACGCCCTGTGTTGGTAAACTTTCCCCCTTGATTGTCTCCCTATGGCGGACGGTCTGTCCCGTCATTGTGCACAAAACCGGTGCCGCTTTTTGCGCAAAAAACCGGCGGGCGCAGATGCGCCTGCCGGTTCCGCATATCGTTATATCACTCTCACTGACGGCTTTCGCCGCTTTGCGTGAAATATGTCTTGAACGTATCGCCGTCCATGGTCTCATGCTCCAGCAGGTACTCCGCCACCGCCGTCAGCTCCGTCTTGTACCGAGCCAGTATCTCACGGCATTTTTCGTAAGCCTCGTCGATGATGGCGCGGATCTCCGCGTCCATCTCCGCCGCCGTCTTTTCGGAGTAGGGGCGGGTGTGGGCCATGGACTTGCCGATGAACACCTCGTCGGTGCCGGCGTCAAAGGCCACGTTGCCCAGCCTGGACGACATACCGTAGGTGCCCACCATCTTGCGGGCGATGGCCGTGGCCCGCTGGATGTCGCTGGAAGCACCGGTGGAGATATCGCCCAGCATCATCTCCTCGGCGGCGCGGCCGCCCAGCAGACCGGCCACCCGGTCCAGCATATAGCGGCGGGACAGGTAGGAACGGTCCTCCTCCGGCAGATAGATGGTCATGCCGCCGGCCTGACCGCGGGGAACGATGGTGATCTGATGTACGGGGTCCAGGTCCGGCAGGGCCTGCATGACCACGGCGTGACCGGCCTCGTGATAGGCAGTGAGCCGACGCTCGGCCTCGGGCACCACGCGGCTGTGCTTCTCCGGGCCGGCAATGACCTTGATGACAGACTGGTGGATGGCCTCCTCGGTGATGAAGCGCTGGCCGCGGCGGCCGGTCAGCAGCGCCGCCTCGTTCAGCAGGTTCTCCAGATCCGCACCGGTAAAGCCGGAGGTAGCGCGGGCCACGGAGCCCAGGTCCACATCCTCCGCCAGGGGCTTGCCCTTGGCGTGTATCTTCAGTATCTCCTCGCGGCCCTTGATATCCGGCAGGCCCACGAACACCTGGCGGTCGAACCGGCCGGGGCGCAGCAGCGCCGGGTCCAGAATGTCCACGCGGTTGGTAGCCGCCAGGACCACCACGCCCTCGTTGGCGGCGAAGCCGTCCATCTCCACCAGCAGCTGGTTCAGGGTCTGCTCGCGCTCGTCATGGCCGCCGCCCAGGCCGCTGCCGCGCTGGCGGCCCACGGCGTCGATCTCATCGATGAAGACGATGGCCGGAGCCTGCTTCTTGGCCTGCTCGAACAGGTCACGGACGCGGCTGGCACCCACGCCCACATACATCTCCACAAAATCGGAGCCGGAAATGGAGAGGAAGGCGGTATCCGCCTCGCCGGCCACGGCCTTGGCCAGCAGCGTCTTGCCGGTGCCCGGAGGGCCCACCAGCAGCACGCCCTTGGGAATATGCGCGCCCAGCTCGGTATAGCGCTGGGGATCGCGCAGAAACTGGACGATCTCCTCCAGTTCCTCCTTCTCCTCATCGGCACCGGCCACGTCCTTGAACGTGACCTTCTTGCCGTCAGAGGGGATATCCTGGATACGGGCCTCGCCGAAGCGGGCCATTTTATCGTTGACGGCGCCGCCGCCCAGGCCGCCCATACGGGCGATCAGGTTCATCAGCAGGATGAAGGCCATGGCCGCCAGCACATAGGGCAGCAGGGTACGCAGCCAGCCGTTTTCACTGCCGGCGGCGTAGTCATAGCTGGTGATGACGCCCTTTTCGGCCTGGGACACCACCAGATCGTTCATGTCGTTATAAAACGTGTCGAAGCTGTGGAGGGCGCAGCTGACGCTGGAGCCGTCCTGCAGCTTCGCCACCAGGCGCGTGTCGGTGGCGGTGAAGGACTTGACCTTCTCCGCCGTGAAATAGGCGCGCATATCGCTGTAGCTCACGTCGCCGGAACGGCCGAGGTTGCCCACCACCTGGGTGATGAGCACCACCGCCAGCACGATGAACAGCAGCATGACGCCGCTGAAACGTCTTCTTTCCATGTCTACCCGTCTCCCTTCTCAGCCGATCCAGCGGATGCCCTGCCAACTCTGGTCACTGCCCACGGAGATGGCCACCAGCATCCGCGCCTGGACGGCCTCTATAGGAATATAGGGCTCGCCCAGCAGACGGCTGTCATTAGAGCCGGTGCGGTTGTCGCCCATGACGAACATACAGCCCTCCGGCACGGTGAAGGTCTTTTCGGCCATGCTGTCCGGCAGGGTGGTGATGCCCTGGGTGGGCAAATAGCTCTCGTCTAGCTTCTCGCCGTTGACGTAGGTATAGCCGTTCTTGAAGGAGAGCGTCTCGCCGGGCAGACCGACGACGCGCTTTACCAGGACCTTGTTCAGCTCCTCGTCCCAGAAGGTGACGATGTCGCCGCGCTCCGGCACCGGATCGGACACCACATAGGGCAGCCGCCAGCCCACCAGCAGGCACTTGGTGGGGATGGTGGTCTCCATGGAGCCGCTGGGCACATAGGCCAGCTGCAGCAGCACCTTGAACAGCACGAACACCGCCGCCAGCGTCACCAGCAGGTAGCCGTAGTCGTCCCACAGTCTGCGGCCGCGGCTTTTGGCGGGCTTGGCCGCAGGGGCCGCCGTCTCCGCCGGGGCGGGCTGCTCCGCGGGGATCTTTACCTCGTCGGCCGCGGTGGCCGGAGGTGTGGTTTTCACCGGCTCGCCGGTGGGGGCCAGGCGCTTTCCGCCTTTGTTTTCCATATACTTCACTTCCTATTCTCAAATGCTAAGAGGGATGTTCCGCGCCCTCCCGGCGCGTGCTCTTCTTCCGCCTGCGGCGCGGGGAGAAACCGGATTTTTCGCCAAGACGAGGCGCGGCGACGACGGCGTACCGTGTGTACGTCGAGGAGCCGTAACGAAGTATTGGCGGAAAAGACGCGGTTTTACTTGCTGTAGACCTCGGGCTTGAGGACCCCGATATAGGGCATATTCCGGTACTGCTGGCAGTAGTCCAGGCCATAGCCCACCACAAACTCGTCGGGGACCTCGAAGCCGGCATAGTCGGCGCTAATGGGCTTTTCGCGGCGGGCAGGCTTATCCAGCAGGGTGGCGATGGTGACGGAGGCGGCGCCCTTGGTCTTCAGGTACTCCGTCAGGAAATACAGGGTATTGCCGGAGTCCAGAATATCCTCAACGATGATGATGTCGCGGCCACTGATGTCGCGCTGGAGGTCGCGGGTGATCTGCACCACGCCGGAGGACTTGGTGGCGTTCTTATAGGACGAGAGGCCGATGAACTCCACCTCGCTTTTCAGCTGGGCGGCGCGGACCAGGTCCGCCATGAAAATGAAGCAGCCGTTGAGAACGCCCACGAACATAGGGTTCTTGTCCTTAAATCTGTCGTACAGCCGGTCGCCCAGCTCCTGGACGCGGGCCTTGATCTCCTCTTCAGACAGCAGGACCTTCAGGATGTCCTGATCCATATTGCTCTTTGCCATTGCTTGTTATCCTCCGTTGTTTTTTGTGATGGTGATGTATATGGTGTCGCCGGAACACTCCGGCAGGGCTTTCTGGTCAATGCCCACACGCCAGACGGCGGCGGGGCGGCCCGCCAGACAGAGGACGGGCCAGGTATCGCGCTCCGGCGGGGCGATGCCGCGCTCGGCGAACAGGCGCTTGAGGCTGCGGCTGCCGCGGCTGCCGGGCAGGGTCAGGCGGTCATCGCGGCGCCAGGGCCGAACGGTCCAGGGC
>ENA-UAOT01000924-UAOT01000924.1-human-gut-metagenome-genome-assembly--contig:-NODE-924-length-12714-cov-5.595071_pt1 | contig 12714 bp, 11 predicted proteins | sample MGYA00243475_ERZ654567 | MGnify/ENA primary metagenome ERZ654567 (study PRJEB26926, sample SAMN06164482) | human gut metagenome | biome: ENVO:00009003; feature: ENVO:2100002; material: ENVO:00002003... | reverse complement strand
ACGAGATGCAGCGTAGTCTCGTGGGCTCGGAGATGTGTATAAGAGACAGACATATGTTAAATGCTTTCGTTAAAAATTAAAGGAGGACTATTTTTATGAAAAAATATTTATGTGAAGCATGTGGATACATTTATGATCCTGAAGTAGGCGATCCAGACAACGGTGTAGAGGCTGGAACAGCTTTTGAAGATATCCCGGAAGACTGGTTATGTCCACTGTGCGGACTTGGAAAAGACGCATTTGTTGAAACAGAATAATGCATAAAAAATATCGCTCATCATCTCAGGCGGATGATGAGCGATTTCTTTTTTATTTTCCTGTATGAAGCAATTCATTCGCATTGCGGATCCGCTCTTCTGTAGGAGGCTCGATCCCCTCCAGCGGATATTCCATCCCCAGTTCTTTCCACTTATACTCTCCCAATGTATGGTACGGAAGTACTTCCACTTTCTCTACATTGGAGAGTGTCTGAATGAATGCATCCAGCTTTTTCAGATATTCATCATTATCACTTCTCTCCGGAACCAGTACGTGACGAATCCACACCGGTTTATTGATGTCACTTAAATATCTCGCCAAATCCAGAATATTCTGATTCGTATGACCAGTCAAAATCTTGTGCTGCTCATCGTCAATATGTTTGATATCCAAAAGAAGCAGATCTGTATATTTCATCAGTTCCTCAAACTTACTAAAAAACGGTTCTTCTCTTGTAAAAGGTGCTCCACTTGTATCGATTGTTGTGTGGATTCCTTTTTCTTTTGCTTTCTTAAACAATTCCAATAAAAAGTCGATCTGCAAAAGCGGCTCGCCTCCGCTGACTGTAATTCCACCGGATTTTCCCCAATAACTGCGGTATTTCCATGCTTTGTCCAACAATTCATCTGCTGACATCTGCGTTCCTGTCTTCATACTCCATGTATCCGGATTATGGCAGAACTGACAGCGCATTGGACATCCGCTCACAAAAATAAGAAAACGGACTCCCGGTCCGTCTACGGATCCAAAACTCTCTGTTGAGTGTATATATCCTTTCATTTGCTTGATTCCCTTTCTCTTGATATTTAAAAAGGGACGTAGCATCCTGTTTGTACTACGTCCCTGTGAATTACAAATTACAGTGCTTTATGGCATGTTCTTGCAATTACGTCTAACTGCTGCTCACGTGTCAGGTCGATGAATTTAACAGCGTATCCTGATACACGGATTGTGAAGTTTGCATATTCTTCTTTCTCTGGGTGCTCCATAGCATCGATGAGTTTCTCTGTTCCGAATACGTTTACGTTCAGGTGATGTGCTCCCTGATCAAAGTATCCGTCCATTACGTTAGCCAGATTTACTTTTCTCTCATCGTCATCATGTCCAAGTGCTCCAGGGCTGATTGTCTGTGTATTAGAAATTCCGTCCAGTGCTTCTTCGTATGGAAGTTTTGCAACTGAGTTCAGAGAAGCTAACAGACCATTCTGCTCTGCACCGTAAGATGGGTTTGCTCCTGGTGAAAGTGGTTCCCCAGCTTTTCTTCCGTCTGGAAGAGATCCTGTAGCCTTACCATATACAACGTTAGATGTAATTGTAAGGATAGATGTTGTTGGCTCAGAGTCTCTGTATGTGTGGCATTTTTTCAGTTTGCTCATGAATGTTCTTAACAGCCATACAGCAATCTCGTCAGCACGGTCATCATCGTTACCGTATCTTGGGAAGTCTCCCTCTGTCTCGTAGTCAACAGCAAGTCCGTTTTCGTCACGGATTACTTTAACTTTTGCATATTTGATCGCACTTAAAGAGTCTACTACGTGAGAGAATCCAGCGATACCTGTGGCGAATGTACGTCTTACATTTGTATCGATCAGAGCCATCTCTGCTGCTTCATAGTAGTATTTGTCGTGCATGTAGTGAATCATGTTCAATGTATCTACATACAGTTTAGACAGCCATTCCATCATCTGGTCATATTTGTCCATTACTTCATCATAGTCAAGGTACTCTGATGTGATTGGGCTGTATTTTGGAGCAACCTGTGTTTTTGTCTTCTCATCAACACCACCATTGATTGCGTAAAGCAGACATTTTGCAAGGTTTGCACGTGCTCCAAAGAACTGGATCTCTTTTCCTGTCTGTGTTGCAGATACGCAGCAGCAGATAGAATAGTCATCTCCCCATACCGGACGCATTACATCATCGTTCTCGTACTGTACAGAACTTGTCTTGATAGAAATATAAGAAGAATATTTCTTGAAGTTCTCTGGCAGATTAGAAGAATATAATACTGTCAGGTTCGGCTCTGGTGAAGGTCCCATGTTCTCCAGTGTGTGAAGGAAACGATAGTCGCTCTTTGTAACCATAGAACGTCCGTCCATTCCGATACCACCCATTTCCAGTGTAGCCCATACCGGGTCTCCTGAGAACAGTTCGTTGTAAGATGGAACTCTGGCGAATTTAACCATTCTGAACTTCATAACGATGTGGTCGATCAGCTCCTGAGCCTCTGACTCTGTCAATGTTCCGTTCTTTAAGTCTCTTTCAATATAAATGTCAAGGAATGTAGAAATACGTCCAACACTCATCGCAGCACCGTTCTGAGTCTTGATTGCTGCAAGGTATCCGAAGTACAGCCACTGTACAGCTTCTTTTGCATTTGTAGCTGGTTTGGAAATATCAAATCCGTAAACAGCTGCCATTTCTTTCATTTCTTTTAATGCTTTAATCTGATCAGCGATTTCTTCACGAAGACGGAAATCTGTTCCTTTCATTCCGTGTCTTTCACCCTCGATAAAATCATTCTGTTTCTGCTCGATCAGGTAATCGATTCCGTAAAGAGCTACACGACGGTAGTCACCTACGATACGTCCTCTTCCGTATGTGTCCGGAAGTCCTGTGATGATCTTGCTGTGACGGGCTTTTTTCATCTCAGGTGTGTAGATATCGAATACTCCCTGATTGTGTGTTTTATGATATTTTGTGAAGATCTCGTGCAGTTTCGGGCTTGGCTCATATCCGTATGTTGTACAAGCCTGCTCAGCCATTTTAATACCACCGTATGGCATAAATGCTCTCTTCAGCGGTTTGTCTGTCTGAAGACCAACAACCTGCTCTAAATCTTTCATTTCTTCGTTAATATATCCCGGGCCATATGCTGTCAGTCCAGAAACTACTTCTGTCTCCATATCCAGAACGCCGCCTTTTGCACGCTCTTCTTTCTGCAGTTTCTGAAGCTCTCCCCATAATTTGTCAGTTGCCTCTGTAGGTCCAACCAGGAAAGATTCATCACCTTCATATGGTGTGTAGTTGTTCTGGATGAAGTCACGAACGTTAACTTCCTCTTTCCAGAGTCTTCCGTTAAATCCTGACCACTGTTCAAACTGTGCCATCGTTTAAAATCCTCCTTCAATGTACATGAATAATTTTCTCTTTCTTACGAGCTTTAGTATACCATTATGTTAAAAGAAAGACAAGAGAAAACAGGAATGATTCTCGTTTGTATTTGATTTAGTACAATCTGAAAATTTCAAAAAAATATTGCCAAAAATGCGATGCATTTTTGGCAATATTCTCATTTCTTATAACCGAAAACCGTCTATTCGTTTTTCAGATTATTTGAATTTTTTTACTAATACTGCAAGGATTGCTGCAAGACTGACACCTGCCGGTAATGCTGCAGCTGCTGCATTTGTCTCATCTCCTGTTTTTGGAGAATTCTTCTTCTAGTCTTTTTTGTCTTCTTTTTTATCGTCTTCTTTATTTGGTTTTTCTGGTTTCTCCTGATCTGGAGTCTCTGGTTTTTCCGGTTTGTTTGGCTCCTCTGGATCCGGAGTTTCTGGTTTATCCTCTTTGATCTTTGTTACACTCAGCTGTAATGGTGTCTCTTTGTACAGCTCTACCTGGAAATCTCCAACTTCCTGTAACTCATATCCTTCCGGTACCCACTCTGTGATCTCTCTTGTGTGGAAGATTCCGTCTCCGTCTCCATCAACAAAGTAATCTCCACCTGCTACCACTTCATCATTATTCTCAGCATCTACAAACTGGATTTTTACGATGGAAGAAAGGTCACCTTTCTCTACAACCATTGTATGTCCGCCTGTGGATCCAAATGGAATTTTGATTTCTGTTACCTGATCTCTGTCGTTGGACAGCTTGTATCCTGTTGGAAGATCGAAGTCTACACCAAGTCTGAATACCGCGTCTTCTCCATCAGCGCCTTCTGCTGTTACTGTTTCTGTTGTAACAACTTCTCCGTTCGGAGTTTCAAATGTAATGTGAAGCACTGCTTCTCTGATCTCCACATCTTTCTTTACAGAAACATATACGTATCCGTCTCTGATGATACAGTCTGTACCTTCGATTGTATATCCTTCTGGAAGATATCTTGTCAGGATTGCCATATTTACACACGATGTATCAATTGATACCTGTACCGGCACTTCTGCTACCTGTTTTCCTGCTGCTTCATCATAATAATTGATTTTCACATCCTGTGTTTCTTCGACAAGTACTTTCTTTACCTCGGCATATACAAAATAAGAATCCTGTGTCTCTCCACCTGCTACCGAATAGATACCTTCTACCAATTCATATCCTTCTGGAAGATATTTTTTCACAGTTTCTGCCGGCAATACTTCATATGTATCTTTCGGATCATCACCCCAACGATAATCCTCCACTTTTTCATTGTTAAATTGCACAAAGATAGATTCATTGTTGTCTGTATCTCTAAAATTAATTTCACCAGAAATACTATCCCAACTATCGCTCTCCGTCTCCACCTTTTCCACTGGCTCTGCTGCAAACACTGGTGCAACGTTCGCTGTTGCAATTGAAACAACCATAACACCCGTCAGGCATACGCGCATTAATTTTTTCCTGTACATACTACTTTCCTCCTATTATAACTTTTAGTTTCCCCTTAAATAACAAACCATTTCAAATTTCCGTAACGTTTGCTACCTAAACACTTCTAGTGTATATTCGAATCCTTTTTTTGTCAATACTTTCCAATATTCTATGAAAAATTGCTGCATTTTTTATATTCTTTGTCATAAAAAAATACCGGTAACCTGATATCTCTCCAAAACTGATATCCCTTTACCGGTATTTCTTATTCCCACGTAATATCCTCAACCTCATACACTGATACAACATTTGTCTGATAATTGACTACCATCTGCATAGTATATATCTTTTCAAATGCCTGGTCATTTCTTGTGCCTTTCACATCTATATCACATTCCACAACACCTACATCTGTTTTACCATATTGCGCTTTCTTTGCACTTTTTACTTGTGTAGACACTTCATTGATATTAACCACGCTTTCTTTATAAAAAGCATCTCTTTCTTCTTTTAATAATCTTCTATGTTCTGTATTTGCAATACTTTGATACAAACTCTGATCTGTTATTTCTTTATCTTGAGCATCACTATTTACCGCCAAAAATGCTTTTGCCCAACTATTGACACCTTTTTGTATTACTTTTGTTTCTTCATCTGGAAGGGACTCCTCTGTAACTTTCAGCTGTTCATATATCGTCAACGGTACTGTTTTTTCTTCCTTATCTTTTTTCCCACATCCACATGTCAGAATTCCCAATATACATATCATCAATACCAATTTTATGTATTTTCTCATTGTAATCCTTGTTCCTTTCGCCACTTGGCTTATCCCCCTATCTTTCATGTACTCCCCATAGAAAAATATTGCCAAAAACGCAATGCATTTTTGGCAATATTTCCATTTTTTATAACCTAAATCCGTCTATGCGTTTTTCAGATTATTTAAATTTTTTCACTAATACTGCAAGAATTGCTGCAAGGCTCACACCTACAGGTAATGCTGCAGTTGCTGCACTTGTCTCATCTCCAGTCTTTGGAGAAGTTTTCTTCTTATCTTCTTTCTTAGTATCCTCTTTTTTGTCGTCTTTTTTATTTGTGTCTTCTTTTCCTGTATCTTCTTTGTCAGGATCTTCTGGTTTCTCTGGTTTGTTTGGATCTTCCGGATCTGGTTTCTCTGGCTCTTCTGCAATCTTTGTCACACTAAACTGCAATGGAGTTTCTTTATAAAACTCTACCTGGAAATCTCCAAGTGTTGCCAGCTCATATCCTTCCGGTACCCACTCTAATACTTCTGTATGATTGAAGATTCCATCTCCGTCTACATCTACAAAATAGTCTCCGCCTGCAAGTACTACACCTGCTTCATCTACAAACTGTGCTTTTACGATAGAAGATTTATCTTCTTTTTCTACAATCATTGTAAATCCGCCTGTGGATCCAAATGGAATTTGGATGTTTGTGATCTGATCCACTCCTTCTGCCAGTTTATATCCTTCTGGAAGGTCAAAATCTGTTCCCAGCATGAATGTCCAACACTCTCCGTCTGCTCCCTGAGATGTTGTAGATACTGTCTTTGTTCCTACTACTTCTCCATCCTGTGTTTCAAATGTAATATGAAGAACAGTTTCTCTTGCTGTTACCAGACATTCTGTTGTTTTAGTTTCTCCCGCTTTCAATGTCTCTACAGGATAATCTACTGCCAGCTGGTATCCAAATGGAATATTAAAATCAACTGCTGCATCAAATACATAATTTCCATCTGCATCCTGACGTGAACCTGTTAATGTTTCTTCTCCAACTACTTCCTGTGTTGTCTGATCTTTGTACACCACCTTCATAGTTGCAGCCTTTACCGCTTTCACTTTCAACTGTGTTGTTTTTCCTGCATAATCTTTTACGAACTGATCACCTGCCAAAGACAATTCATATCCTTCTGGCACCGGAAGTTCACTAAGATTAAAAATTCCATCTCCATCTGCATCTACAAAATAGTCTCCACCTGCTACGACTTTATTTCCGTCCATAAACTGTACGTTAATAATAGATGCTTTTGCAATTTTGTCAACCGTTACCTGGAGTGCTGTGTCTGCGTAATCTTTTGTAAAGAAATCTCCAACTGTCTCTGCTTTGTATCCTTCTGGTACTGGAAGTTCACTCACATTGAAAACTCCATCTCCATCTGCATCTACAAAGTAGTCTCCACCTGCTACGACTGTTCCTGCTGCATCTACAAACTGTGCTTTTACAACAGATGCTTTTGAGGTTGTCGTCTCTGTTCCTGCTGGTGCTTCAGCTGCAAATACTGGCGCTACATTTGCTGTTGCAACAGTCACAACCATAAGTCCTGTTAAGCATGCGCGCATTAACTTTTTCCTATACATGTTTCTTTCCTCCTAAACATTCTCTTAATTAATAAGTTTTACCCCAACAGTACAATTACGACTTTTCCCCTTTCATTTTCTAAGCTACAAATTCTAGTCGTGCCTATATTTATACTCCCAAACGTGTATAAACTTAGGCATGGTAAGCCTAATAATCCCTCTGTTTGGTATTGTTGTGATATAACATAGTTGTAACATCTCGACCTAATAAGATATAATCTTAGGAGGAAACGAGGTATGTTACAGATGAGTCAATACTATGAACCAGAATTCAAGAAGAAGATAGTCCGTCTTCATCTTGAAGAGGGAAGATCCCTCAAAGGTCTTGCTGAAGAATATGGTGTATCCAAAGCAAGTATATCTATTTGGACAAAACAATTCCGTGAAGAATGCCAAACAAACGACGAAGCCAAAGCCGATTATGATTACATGAAAGAGAATCTACAGCTTAAAAAGCAACTTGCAGAACTCCAAAAGGAAAATGACTTCTTAAAAAAAGCAGCGGCATTCTTTGCGAAGGAAATCGATTAGAGGCTTATCGATTCATTCAGAAATACAACAAAGACTTTGGACTCAGATGGCTTCTTAGAAAGTTTAACATCTGTCCAAATGCTTATTACAATTATCTAAAAAATCGAAAAGCTGATTATCATCAACAGAAAGATGAGATCAAAGATTCCATTCGAGAAATCTATCATTCTCATGGCGGAGTTGATGGATACAGAACTATACATGCCTATCTTATTCGTAAAGGATACGATATTAGCCGCTTAACAGTTCACAAATATATGAATACTGAAATGCAGTTGTTTTCAATTTCAAGAAAAAAGAAAACAACATATGAACATGGCGTCGCTCACAAAGTATACGAGAACAAACTGAATCAGAATTTTCGAGCAGATGAAATCAATCACAAGTGGTGTACAGATTTTACTTATCTTTTCCTGACGGATGGCAGCAAGCGTTATAATTGCACGATTATAGATCTACATGACCGAAGCGTTATTGCAAGTATAACGGACAGAAATATAACCGCTGATTTAGCGAAAAGAACGTTGGAAAAAGCAATTCATTCTCAACCAGGAATTGACTTGAGCAAGCTTCTCGTGCATTCGGATCAAGGAAGCCAGTACACATCAAAAGAGTTCACTGAATTTTGTGAGGAGCTTGGCATCACTCAAAGTATGAGTAAGGCTGGATATCCATATGATAATGCTCCTATGGAAAGATATTTTAATACATTGAAAAATGATCTTATTTACCAGCATTATTATCGTACAGAGGAAGAACTTTACACAGCAATCGAAGAATTTGCGTATGTACAATATAATCATGTACGACCGCATTCTTATAATAACTACAAAACGCCTTATGAGGCACGCTACGGGAGTGTATAACTCCTGTAGTGGAAATTAGGTCGTAGTGTTACAAAAAAGCTTGACCACAACATAGCACAGTTTGTCAACACTTTACATCCATTTTATTCACAATTTTTCCATATTTTTTTCACATTCTCCAGCTTCTACCATCATTTTTACCCCCCCCCCTATTTTTTTCTTCAATTTGCATTTTTTCTTCTTATCACTTACAATAAAATCTAATATATCAAGGAAAGGAAATTGCACTTATGAAAATCAGAATTGCTACTTTAAAAGATTTAGATTCTATCCTTCACATTTATGAACATGCCCGTTCTTTTATGGCGTCTCATGGAAATCCGACTCAATGGGGAACCACATATCCTCCTGTTGATATGATAGAACATGATATCCGGATGGGCAACGCCTATGTCTGCGAAGAAAACAATCGCGTTATTGCTGTTTTTTACTATGCATTTGAAAATGATGTCACTTATACCACAATCTACGACGGGAACTGGTTAAATGACGCACCTTACGGAGTCGTTCACCGAATTGCTTCTGACGGTACAGTAAAAGGTGCAGCTTCTTTTTGTTTAAGCTGGGCATTCTCACAATGTCACAATCTGAAAATTGACACCCATCAGGATAATCTCGTCATGCAGAGTCTTCTCACTAAACTGGATTTCAAAAAATGCGGAACCATCCTGACAGAAGATGGATCAAGCCGAATTGCTTATCAGAAACAGGACAGCAAATAAACTTATCCCCATGATACCTTTCGTTCTAAAGCTTCTACTCGCTCTTCCAACTTTTCTGTCCGCAAAGCAAGTGCGCAATTTGGCGCACTATTGCCATTGCGTTCAAGACACACCAAACGGTTTTCAATACGCTCAGATCGATTGTTCGCATGTTCCTGCACTGTATCCAATTCTGACAGGACATTGCTTTCCACTTCTATGATCGTATGCTCCATATCCTTTAATTTTTGCTCCACACCATCTAATCTTCGATTCGTACCCTCTAGTCTTTGGTTCATATCCTCTAATCTTCGATCTATCTGTTCGAACTTCTGATCTATTTGCTCAAACTTCCGGTCTATCTGTTCGAATTTCTGGCCTATCTGTTCGAACTTCCGGTCTATCTGTTCGAATTTCTGGCCTATCTGTTCGAACTTCCGGGCTATCTGTTCGAACTTCTGATCTATCTGCTCGAACTTCCGGTCTATCTGCTCGAACTTCCGGTCTATCTGCTCGAACTTCCGGTCTATCTGTTCGAATTTCTGGCCTATCTGTTCAAACTTCTGATCTATTTGTTCAAATTTCTGTCGGAACTCGGTGTCCATTTTATCTACCCGCTGTTCCAACCTCTCGATTCTTCCATCCAGCATATCAAAACGGTCTACGATAACCGTGGTGATAGACTGCAGCAATTGTTCATTTGTCATACCCATACAATAAACTCCTTCTTTTATCTTTATATTATTTTTTGGAAACATATTTTCATAAGCAATGCATTGTTTATTTGACTGAGATTTTTACAACATTAAGAAATGTATGCAGATTAATAAGAATAAGAATTTACCAGATTTGTTCTTATTGATGTAGATGATTATAACATGCTTCTGTAGAGCAGTACAGCTGTTTTTTCTATTTTTCTTGTTTTTGTTACTCTTTCACAAAGTCACTTTCTAAAAAATCTCCACATCCAATTTTCATCGGACATGGAGATTTTTCTTAATCTTCTTCCTGCATCCCCCAGAACACTTTTTCTGCGGTAATTGGAAGTTCTCTCACTTTTACTCCGACCGCATGGCTGACTGCACTTGCAATCGCAGGGGACGGCGTATTGATCACGATCTCGCCTATTGATTTCGCTCCAAACGGACCTGTCGGCTCGTAGCTGCTTTCAAATTCCACCCGGATATTGCCCACATCCAGACGGCTTGGGATTTTATACTGCATAAAGGAATTGCTGTAATTTTTTCCTTTTGCATTATAGATGACATCTTCATACATGGCCATTCCGATTCCCTGTGCAAGTCCTCCCTCTGTCTGTACTCTCGCCAGACTTGGATTCACTACCGTTCCACAATCTACTACTGCCACATAATCAATCAATTCCAGTTCTCCGGTTTCTTTGTCAATCTCCACTTCCGCCATTCCGACCATAAACGGCGGCGGTGAAACCGGTGAGCTGTATGCCTCACTGGCATAGAGCGCCTCTTCATTGTTGCACATCACACGGTTTCCGATTTCCGCTCTCGAAATGGATGCACCTGTTTTGATATTCACAACACACTGTCCGTCAAAATCCACATCGTCCACATCACATTCCAGGTACTGTGCACCTTTTTCGCAAAGTTTGTCTTTTAGTGTTTCACAGGTACGTACGACTGCCATTCCTGTCACATATGTAGTACTTGATGCATAGGAACCTGTATCATAAGGAGAAGAGTCTGTATCTACTCCATGAACAATGATCTCATCCATTTCACAATCCAGACATTCTGCTGCCATCTGTGACAAAATCGTGTCACACCCTGTTCCCATATCTGAAGCACCAATCAAGAGACTGTAGAATCCATCATCGTTCACTTTAATTCCAACAGATGCTGTATCTACAGCGGAAATACCTGATCCCTGCATTGCCATTGCCACACCGACACCTCTGACTTTTCCATTTCCCATGTCACGGCTCGGGAATTTTTCATCCCATTTCATCATTTCTTTTGCCTTTTCCATACACCGGTCCAGAGCACAGCTGTTTGCCGTCTCCCCGTAATATGCAGGCATTACCTGCCCCTGACGAACCATATTTTTCTCACGCAGCGTGACCGGATCCATATTCATTTTTTCTGCCAGCTCATTGACTGCAGACTCTACTGCAAACAATCCCTGTGTTGCACCATATCCACGATAAGCACCGGCTGACATTACATTCGTGTATACCACATCATAGGCAAAACGGAATGCTTTCGCCTTCCCGTACAGAGGAATCGATTTGTGACCGGAAAGTCCGACTGTTGTCGGTCCGTGTTCCCCAAACGCGCCTGTATTGGAAAGTGTATAGACATCGATTCCCTGAATAATTCCGTCTTTATCAGCTCCAAGACGGACATGAACCTCCATCTCATGCCGCGGAGAGGATGCAATCATAGATTCTTCTCTTGTAAAAATCATCTTTGCCGGTTTTCCCGTTTTCCATGTTACCAGTGCCGGATAAACTTCTGAAACAACAGACTGTTTTGCCCCGAAACCGCCTCCGATCCTTGGCTTGATTACACGAATCTTCGACTTTGGAATATCCAATGCATTTGCAAGAATCCGCCGTACATGGAACGGAACCTGTGTGGACGAAAGGACATTCAGTCTTCCATACGTATCCAGATATGTATATGTTCTGAATGTTTCCATCATTGCCTGCTGGTTTGCCTTTGTATGATACACCTGATCAATGATATACTCACAGTTTGCCAGAACCGCTTCTATATCTCCCTCTTCACAGCTGTCATGTGCACAGAGATTTCTCTTGTTGTCTGCCCCTACCGGACACAGACTCTTCCAGTTTTCTTCCGGATGCACCAGAATCGGATTGTCTTTGGCTTTATGAAAATCAAGTACAGGCTCTAATACCTCATACTTTACTTTGATCAATTTTAACGCCTTATTTACCGCTTCTTTTGTCCGTCCGGCAACGATCGCAACTGCATCTCCTACAAAACGGACTCTCTGATCCAGAATCAGTCTGTCATAAGGACTCGGCTCCGGATATGTTTGTCCCGCCATCGTAAACCGCTTGTCCGGACAATCTTTGTATGTCAGAATACATTCAATATCCGGAACCAGTTCTGCTCTTGTCAGATTGATGTCCTCAATCAGTGCATGTGCATACGGACTTCTGAGTACTTTGACAACAAGACTGTCTTTTGCAGCCAGATCGTCGGTATACACTGCTTTTCCTGTCACCAGCGCTTTATAATCTACCTTGGGAATTGCCTGACTTACCACTCTGTTCCCCATGCCTGCACCTCCTTCTCTTTCTCACTCTGCTTTTTCACTGCCATATATTTCCGGATTGCTCGAAGCTGTCCCATATCTGTCTCTTATACACATCTCCGAGCCCACGAGACTACGCTGCATCTC
>ENA-UAOT01000921-UAOT01000921.1-human-gut-metagenome-genome-assembly--contig:-NODE-921-length-12735-cov-5.309937_pt1 | contig 12735 bp, 10 predicted proteins | sample MGYA00243475_ERZ654567 | MGnify/ENA primary metagenome ERZ654567 (study PRJEB26926, sample SAMN06164482) | human gut metagenome | biome: ENVO:00009003; feature: ENVO:2100002; material: ENVO:00002003... | reverse complement strand
GAGATGTGTATAAGAGACAGGTCCATACATCTGTCATACGCCATGGAGCAATGATCTTTAAGTCCGGTGCAAGCGCTTTGATTCCGAGTTCAAAACGGATCTGGTCATTTCCTTTTCCTGTTGCACCGTGGCAGATTGCAGTAGCGCCTTCTTTGCGGGCGATCTCTACCAGTTTTTTCGCGATCGGCGGACGAGCCATGGAAGTTCCAAGCAGATATTTGTTCTCATAGACTGCTCCGGCCTTCACACATGGAACAATGTAGTCGTCGCAGAATTCGTCGATGATGTTTTCGATGTAGAGTTTGGAAGCGCCGGATAATTTTGCACGTTCCTCTAATCCATCCAGTTCTTCACCCTGACCGCAGTCGATACAGCAGCAGATGACTTCGTAATCAAAATTCTCTTTCAGCCATGGTATGATGGCAGTCGTGTCAAGTCCTCCGGAATACGCCAATACAACTTTTTCTTTACTCATAATGATATCCTCCTTAAAAAATCTCTATTGTCTGATATGTTGTTGCCAATCGTGTATGACAAAACCGTTACGCTTTAGAAGCTAATCAGTAATATACACCTAAATTCATAAATATGCAATAGAAAAACGGAAAAAAGTGAAAAATATACAATAAAATTCAAAAAGTATGCATAAAATAAAAAGGGGAATACAGAGCGGATGCAAATATGTTGTTGGAAAGCGATCCAATATCAGTTATAATAAGGGTATTGTAAACTGTGGATTAGGAGAGAATGTGTATGAATATATTAGTTGTAGTAGATATGCAGAATGATTTTATTGATGGTTCTCTGGGCACAGAAGAGGCGCAAAGGATTGTTCCTGAAGTAGTGAAAAAGATACAGACATTTGATGGAACTGTGTTTGCGACAAGAGATACCCACGAAGAGAACTATCTGGAGACGGCAGAAGGAAAAAAACTTCCGGTCAGACATTGTATCCGTGGAACAGAAGGCTGGCAGATCAGACAGGAGATCTCAGATCTTCTGACAGAGGCGCCTGTTGATAAAGTGACGTTCGGAAGCAGGGAGCTTGTGAAAAAGCTGGAGCAGATCCAGGAAGAGACTTCGATCGAGAGCATTACGCTGATCGGGCTTTGTACAGATATCTGCGTGATCTCCAATGCCATGCTCTGTAAGGCGTTTCTGCCAGAGGTTCCCGTACAGGTGGATGCGTCCTGCTGTGCAGGAGTGACGGTGGAGAGTCACATGCAGGCGCTGGAGGCGATGAAGATGTGTCAGATCGACATTTTATAGAAGATACAGGAATGAAAAAAGAAGGTACAAAAAGATGGACAGAAAAGACATACTGCTGAATAAGCAGAGGATTGTGATCAAAGTGGGAACTTCCACGATCACTTATGAAGAAACAGGAAATATCAATCTGGAGAAGTTGGAGAAGTTTGTTCGTATTTTGATCAATCTCAGGAATAAAGGAAAAGAAGTGATCGTTGTCTCATCCGGTGCAGTCGGAGTTGGGAAAAATGCCCTGGGAATGGACAGGCGTCCTCAGACGGAGTCTGAAAAACAGGCATGTGCGGCAGTCGGCCAGGGGAAGCTGATGATGATCTATGAAAAACTGTTTAACGAATACGGACAGCTCACGGCACAGGTTCTGCTCACAAAAGAATCTGTGACAAATGCCAAATGCCGCAAAAATGCAAAACAGACATTTGATGAGTTGTTTAAGATGCAGGTTGTCCCGATCGTCAATGAGAATGACGCCATTTCGGTGGACGAACTTTCTTATGGGAACTTCGGAGACAACGATACACTGGCGGCATATGTGTCCCGGCTTGTGGATGCGGATCTTCTGATCCTGATGTCAGATATCGACGGGCTGTACACAGATGACCCGCGAAAAAATCCGAATGCAAGATTTATCCATACGGTCGGCAAGATCGGGCGGAGTCTGGAAAACATGGCAAAAGGAGCATCCAGTGACTGCGGGACAGGCGGTATGGCAACTAAGATCAAGGCTGCAAAAATTGCCACTGCAGCAGGGGCAGATATGATCATTGCAAACGGGGATAATATTTATTCGATCAATGATGTGATGAATGGCAAAAAAGTAGGAACGTTGTTTTTATCAGAGCAGCATCAGAAAGAGATGTCAGAAGAGGTGGCGCCTGAACGGGCAGAGTTCCGCAGACAGGCAAAACGGGAAAAGAAGGTTTAGATGGTATCAGGAAAGGAGACTGTATGGAAACGTATATGGAGACATTGGGATGCAGAGCAAAAGAAGCATCAAGGGCAGCGGCAAAGCTGACGACCGTTGAAAAGAACAGAGGGCTTGAATTTGTGGCAGAAGAATTATGTCTGCGAAAAGAAGAGTTGCTGTCAGAAAACGAGAAGGACATGGAGGCTGCAAGAGAACAGGGGATGTCCGAAGCACTTCAGGACAGATTGAGACTGACCCAAGCACGGATTGAGGCAATGGCGGAAGGTTTGAGACAGATTGCAGGGCTTTCAGATCCGATCGGGGAAGTCCTTTCCATGAAAAACCGGCCGAATGGACTGCGTATCGGGAAAAAGAGAGTGCCGCTCGGTGTTGTTGGTATTATTTACGAATCCAGACCAAATGTCACAGCAGATGCGTTCGGGCTGTGTTTTAAGACCGGAAACGCAGTGATCCTGCGGGGAGGCAGTGATGCGATCAATTCCAACAAAGCAATCGTACAGGTGATCAAGGCCGGACTTCGCAAAGCCAGATTATCCCAGGATCTGATCCTACTTGTAGAGGATACGAGCAGAGCAGTTGCCACGGAGATGATGCGCCTGCATGAGTATATTGATGTTCTGATTCCAAGAGGCGGTGCCGGGTTGATCTCTACTGTGGTGCAGAACAGTACAGTGCCGGTAATTGAGACAGGAACCGGAAACTGTCATATTTATGTGGATGAGAGTGTGGATGTAGTGATGGCTGCGGAAATCATTGAAAATGCGAAGACACAGCGTCTTGGTGTGTGTAATGCATGCGAATCTCTTGTGATCCACGAAAATGTTTTAGAGCAGGCATTGCCGGGTATTGTAAAGCGCCTTAACAATCATCAGGTGGAGATTCGCGGAGATGAGAAGGCGAGAGCAGTCTGCACAGAAATTCTGCCTGCATCAGAAGAAGATTGGGGAATGGAATATCTGGATGCCATTATTTCCGTGAAGACAGTGGCCTCTCTGGATGAGGCAATCCGCCATATCAACCGGTATAATACCGGACATTCCGAGGCGATCATTACAAAAGATTATGACAGTGCGCTGCGTTTTCAGGATGAGATCGATGCAGCAGCAGTGTATGTCAATGCGTCCACCAGATTTACAGATGGATTTGAATTTGGGTTTGGCGCGGAAATCGGGATCAGTACGCAGAAGTTGCATGCAAGAGGACCGATGGGACTGGAAGCGCTGACGACAACAAAATATATTATTTTCGGAAACGGACAGATCCGAAAATAAAAAAATAAAAAACCATGCTTGCATATTATACAAAAAAGATGTATACTTATGCAAACGTGGTTTTTGTTTATACACAAACATGAATAAAATACAAAAAAATGCATACTAAATGAAAAAAATATGAATAAAGTGAGAAAGGGGATTTCAGAATGATAAAAGCAGGAATTATCGGTTCAACAGGATATGCGGGAGGAGAACTGGTCCGTATTCTGACAGGACATAAAGAGGTAGAGATCAAATGGTACGGTTCCAGAAGCTATATCGATCAAAATTATGCAGATGTATACCGCAATCTTTTTCAAATCGTGGATGCGAAGTGTATGGATGATAACATGGACGCGCTGGCAGATCAGGTGGATGTGATTTTTACGGCAACCCCGCAGGGGCTGTGTGCATCTCTGATCAATGAAGAGATTCTGTCAAAGACAAAAGTGATCGATCTGAGTGCAGATTTTCGGATCAAAGACGTGTCTGTCTATGAAGAGTGGTACAAAATAGAGCATAAAAGTCCTCAGTTTATCGAAGAGGCGGTGTACGGACTTTGTGAGATCAACCGGGAAAAGATCAAAAATGCAAGATTGGTAGCCAATCCGGGATGTTACACAACCTGCTCCATTCTCACAGCCTACCCCCTGGCAAAAGAAGGTCTGATCGATATGAACACACTGATTATTGATGCAAAATCCGGAACGTCAGGAGCCGGGCGGGGTGCAAAAGTGGCAAATCTGTACTGCGAAGTGAATGAAAATATCAAAGCATATGCAGTTGGAAGTCACAGACATACCCCGGAGATTGAAGAACAGCTCGGGTATGCGGCGAATGAGACCGTGAAATTGAGCTTCACACCGCATCTGGTTCCGATGAACCGGGGAATTCTGGTGACGGAATATGCATCGTTGAAAAAGGAAGTCACCAAGGCGGAAATCCGGGAGATTTATGAAACTTATTATGGAAAAGAGCCGTTTGTCCGGATTCTGGATGACGGAGTCTGCCCGGAGACAAAATGGGTGGAAGGAAGTAACTATGCAGACATTGGCTTTCAGATCGATCCGCGTACCAACCGCATAATTCTGATGGGAGCCATCGACAACCTGGTAAAAGGAGCAGCAGGGCAGGCGGTACAGAATATGAACCTTTTGTTTGGATACAAGGAACAGGAAGGCCTGGAATTGATTCCGATGTTTCCGTAAAGATCCTATAGGCAGAGGTGAGAAGATGATTCGAACAATGACAATTGAAGATTATGAGCAGGTATATGCACTCTGGAAGAAGATACATGGTTTTGGATTGCGAAGTATCGATGATTCCAGGGAAGGCGTGGAAAAATTTTTAAAACGAAATCCAACGACCAGCGTCGTGGCGGTAGAAGACGGAAAAATCGTAGGTGCGATCTTGTGCGGCCATGATGGAAGACGAGGCTGTCTGTATCACGTCTGTGTGGATGAAGCGTATCGCAGACGAGGAATTGGGAGAGCAATGGTCGTACAGTCCATGGAAGCTTTAAAAGAAGAAGGAATCAGCAATGTATCTCTGATCGCATTTACGCAGAACGATATCGGAAATGCATTCTGGAATACCATCGGATGGAATGAGCGGCAGGATTTGAACTATTATGATTTTGTGTTGAATACAGAAAATATTACAGCATTTAATGCGCAGTAAATGAGGAGGCATGCACGATGAAAAAAATAACAGGCGGAGTCACAGCAGCAAAAGGATTTGAAGCAGCGGCAGCGGCCGCAGGGATCAAATATGAAAACAGAACAGATATGGCACTTGTATACAGCGTAAAACCGTGCAAAGTGGCAGGAACTTTTACGACCAATGTAGTAAAGGCGGCTCCGGTGAAGTGGGACCGGCAGATTGTGGAATCTAAGATCAAGTCTCAGGCAGTGATCATCAACTCCGGAATCGCAAATGCCTGTACAGGAGAAGAGGGGATGCACTGTTGTCTGGAGACTGCGAAAGCTGCAGCAGAGGCTCTTGAAATTCCGGCAGACGGTGTTCTAGTTGGCTCGACAGGGGTGATTGGGATGCAGATGCCCATTGAAAAATTAAAAAAGGGTATTCAGATTCTGGCAAAAGAAAAACAGTCGGGGGCAGTGGCAGCAAATGCGGCGGCAAAAGCAATCATGACCACAGATACTATGGAAAAAGAAGTGGCAGTGACCGTGGAGATTGGAGGGAAGACCGTTACCATTGGAGGGATGGCCAAAGGATCAGGTATGATTCATCCGAATATGTGCACCATGCTGGCTTTTCTTACAACAGATGCGGTAATCTCCAGAAAAGCGCTCAAAGCAGCACTTTGCGCAGATGTGGAAGAAACGTATAATATGATCTCTGTAGACGGAGATACGTCAACGAATGACACAGTACTTCTTCTGGCGAACGGAATGGCAGAAAATCCAAAAATCAAAGAAGGGACAAAAGAATTTGAAATATTTGCAGAAGCTCTGCATGAGGTCAACGAGACACTGGCAAAAAAAATGGCAGGAGACGGGGAAGGCGCCACAGCATTGTTCGAAGTGACGGTAAGAGGTGCAGATACGAAAGAACAGGCGAAAACACTGGCAAAATCCGTGGTCTGCTCCAATCTGACGAAAGCGGCGATTGCCGGTCATGATGCAAACTGGGGACGGATCTTGTGTGCTATGGGCTATTCCGGTGCCGAATTTGATCCGGAGAAAGTAGATCTGTATTTCAAAAGCAGCGCCGGAGAGTTAAAGATCATCGAAAACGGAGTCGCGCTGGATTACAGTGAAGAAAAGGCCACAGAGATTTTATCCATGCCGGAGGTGACTGCCATTGCAGATCTCGGACAGGGAGAGGAAACAGCAACCGCATGGGGATGTGATCTTACCCACGGATATATCGATATCAATGCGGATTACCGCAGCTAGTACAATGTATATTCAGTAAAAAAGACAGGCAGGAGGAGTGAGAATATGAATGAAAATATGAATCAATATCTGGAGAAGGCGAAAGTACTGATCGAGGCACTGCCGTATATCCAACGGTTTAACCGGAAGATCGTCGTTGTAAAATACGGCGGCAGCGCCATGACAGACGAGGCGTTAAAGCAGAAAGTAATCGAGGACGTTACCTTATTAAAGCTGGTCGGCTTCAAACCGATCATTGTGCACGGAGGCGGAAAAGAAATCAGTAAATGGGTCGGAAAGATCGGCAAAGAACCGCAGTTTATCAGCGGACTTCGGGTGACTGATGAAGAGACCATGGAAGTAGCGGAAATGGTACTTGGAAAAGTGAACAAAAGCCTGGTACAGCTTCTGGAAGGACAGGGAGTACGCGCCATCGGAATCAGCGGGAAGGACGGTGGACTTCTGAATGTGGAAAAGAAATATTCCAACGGAGAAGATATCGGATTTGTCGGGGAGATCAAAAAAGTAGATGCACAGATTTTGCATGATCTTCTGGAGAAGGATTTTCTTCCGGTCGTGTGTCCGGTAGGAATGGATGATGAATTCCATACATATAATATCAACGCAGATGATGCAGCCTGTGCCATTGCAAGAGCCATGAAGGCAGAAAAACTGGCATTTCTGACAGATATTGAGGGAGTATATAAAGATCCGAAGGATCCTGCTACTCTCATCTCCGAGCTTCTGGTAAAAGAAGCAAAACAGCTGATCGAAGAGGGCTATATCGGAGGAGGAATGCTTCCTAAGCTGAATAATTGTATTGATGCCATTGAAAACGGCGTTTCCAGAGTGCATATTTTAGATGGGCGGATCCCGCACTGTCTGCTTCTGGAATTCTTTACAAACAAAGGAATCGGTACGGCAATTTTACATGAAGAAGAAAGCAGGTATTATGATGGTGAATGAGAAGATCAAAGCAGCAGAAGAAAATCTAATACACGTATACAATCGGTTTCCAATTGCGCTGGAGAGGGGAGAAGGTGTTTATCTGTATGACACGAACGGGAAAAAATATCTGGATTTTGCAGCCGGATTTGCAGTGTCGGGACTGGGATACGGAAATCAGAAGCTGAATGCGGCATTAAAATTCCAGATCGATCAGCTGTATCATACGTCCAACCTGTATTATCATACCAATTGTGGAGAGGCAGCACAAAAACTGAACCGGATTTCGGGGATGGACCGGGTATTTTTTACGAACAGCGGGTCTGAGGCAAATGAGGGGGCTTTAAAAGCGGCAAGACGATATGCGTATAATAAAAAATCGGGCAGATATCAGTTTATCGCCATGGAAAATTCGTTCCACGGGCGCAGCTTCGGCGCCGTTTCCGTGACTGGACATACTGCGTATAGAGAACCTTTTGAACCGATGCTCCCGGGAGTTTCTTTTGCAGAATTCAATAATCTGGACAGTGTGAAAGCGCTGGTGACGGATCAGACCTGCGCAATTATTTTAGAACCATTACAGGGGGAAGGCGGGATCAATCTTGCTACACAGGAATTCATGGAAGGAATCCGTAAGATCTGTGATGAGAACGATATTCTGATGATCTGTGACGAAGTGCAGTGCGGAATGGGAAGAACCGGCGCGATGTTTGCATGGCAGAAATTCGGGGTAAAACCAGATATTCTGACTATGGCAAAGGGAATTGGAAACGGTATTCCGGTGGGAGTCTTTGCCATGACAGAAAAAGTGGCACAGGCATCGTTAAAGCCGGGAGATCACGGGGCAACTTATGGCGGTAACCCACTGGCATGTATGGCAGTCAAGACGGTGATCGACATTTTTGAGGAAGAAAAGATCGTGGAGCATGTCAATGAAGTGTCAGAATATCTGACAGAGCGTCTGGAAGAACTGGTACAACATGTGGATGGCGTGCTGGAACGAAAAGGAACCGGACTGATGCAGGGTATTGTGTTAAAGCAACCGGTCGCGCAGGTAAATAACCGTGCCATTGAGGAAGGACTTCTTGTGATCCAGGCACAGGGCAATGTACTGCGTCTGGTACCTCCGCTTATCATTGAAAAAGAGCATGTGGATGAAATGATCCCAAAATTGACAAAAGCATTGACAGAGTGATAAATGAAAAACTAGGATTCGGGAAATACTAAAAGAAATTGAGAAAAATTTCAGGAGGTAGAAAACGATGACTGGTTTTTTAATTGCCCTTCTTTCCGGGGCGCTGATGAGTGTTCAGGGTGTATTTAATACACAGGTGACAAAGACAACCGGATTGTGGGTCAGCAATATCTGGGTGCAGTTAAGTGCTTTTCTGGCATGTCTGGCGGTATGGTTTCTGGCAGGAAGAGCGGATGTGACGGCACTTGCGAAGGTGGAACCGAAATATATGCTCTTAGGAGGCGTGATCGGAGCAGGGATTACCTGGACCGTAGTAAAGAGCATGGCATCCTTAGGACCGGCAAAAGCTGCACTTCTAATTGTAATCTCCCAGCTGATCGTGGCGTATGTGATCGAGCTTCTGGGGATGTTTGGTGTGGAAAAATCGCCGTTTGCATTCCGGAAGCTGGCAGGGCTTGTCGTGGCACTGATCGGGATTGCAATCTTCCAGTGGGAATAGAGCGTCAGAATTGTAATAAATGCGTAACAGGATTGTAAAAATGTTATTGTAATTTTGAGCGTTTTTCGTTACAATATTACTGTCCGATATAAAAGGGGATTCCTTGCGTCTGAGATTGTGAGGAAATATGAGGGACAGATGGAAAAAGAAAGCTTATTATACAGTTGTTATGATCTTGACTGCGTTGTGCCTGATCAGCGGGTGCGGGCAAGAGTCGGGGGAAGAACTTAAGGAGATTTCTCTGGAGGAGACACAGGAAGAGAAAGAAGAGTCCTCTGCAGAAGAAAAGAAGGTTGAAGACAAAGAACCGAAGAAAGAGACAAAGATTTTTGTCTATCTGTGCGGAGCAGTCGGAAAGCCCGGCGTGTATGAAGTGGGCAGTGACGACAGGCTTTATGAAGTCATTGCCATGGCGGGCGGACTGACAGCCGAGGCTGCACAGGATGCAGTGAATCAGGCAAGGGTTGTTGTGGATGGGGAGCAGATCTATATTCCCACCAAAGAGGAGATGCAGACACAGGCAGCAGCACAGCCGGGGGAAAGTCCGGCAGAAGGAACAAAGCCGCAGGATGGAAAAGTCAATCTTAATACGGCGACAAAAGAAGAATTGATGACGTTGTCCGGTGTAGGAGAGTCCCGGGCGGACAGTATTATTGCCTATCGGGAAGAAAACGGCAGGTTCCAGAATACAGAAGAGCTGATGCAGATCAGCGGAATCAAAGAAGGTCTGTATAATAAGATTAAAGATAATATTACAGTATAGCAGGAAGTTGAAGGAAGAAAGTATGAGCAAGAAGAAGATCTTAGTAGTTGACGATGAAAAGTTGATCGTGAAAGGGATACGGTTCAGTCTGGAACAGGACGACATGGAGGTGGACTGTGCCTATGACGGTGAGGAAGCACTGCAGTATGCAAAGAACTGCGAGTATGACCTCGTGCTGCTGGATGTGATGCTCCCGAAGATGGATGGGTTTCAGGTTTGTCAGGCCATCCGTGAGTTTTCCGACATGCCGATCGTCATGCTGACTGCCAAAAGTGAGGATATGGACAAGATACTCGGGCTGGAGTACGGAGCGGATGATTATATTACGAAGCCGTTCAATATTCTGGAAGTCAAGGCCCGGATCAAAGCGATCATGAGAAGGACTGCGAGAAAAGAGGAGAGTGCGCAGACTGCCAAGATTCTGGTCAAAGGCAATATGCGGATCGACTGTGAGAGCAGAAGAGTGTTTATCGGAGAGCGTGAGATCAATCTGACAGCAAAAGAATATGATGTGCTGGAGCTTCTTGCCATGAATCCGAACAAAGTCTACAGCCGTGAGAATCTGCTGGATCTTGTATGGGGTGTGGATTATCCGGGGGATGCCAGAACAGTGGATGTACATATCAGAAGGCTTCGGGAGAAGATCGAGCTGAATCCGAGCGAGCCGAAGTATGTACACACAAAATGGGGGGTAGGTTATTATTTCCAGGGATAAATTACATATCAGAGTAAAGAATCATATATTTAAAAGCATGCGGTTCTGGCTGATCGTGTTGTTTGTGGTGTTTGGGCTGATCCCATGTCTGGCTTCTTATGTCTGGACAGTGAAAACATCTGAGCAGCGTGCCATTTCGGTCAGAACAGCAGAAATTCAGAATCAATGTACTATTCTAAGCAATCAGCTGAACAGTTATCAGTATCTGACCAACCCGTCTTCAGAAGTGATCGATGCAAATTTAACCCAACTGACCAATATTTATAACGGACGCGTGATGATCATCAACCAGAACCTGGATGTGATCAAGGATACGTATGGTCTGGATGAAGGAAAGACGATGGTATCTGAAAATGTGATCCGTTGTCTCAGGCAGGGCAAGAGCACGAGCTACTATGACAAAAAGAACCGGTACGTCGAGGTAACCGCACCGGTCATTTCGGAAGAAAAGGCAGTGACAGGAGTGATGCTGGCCAGTGTTTCTATGGATACGGTCCTGGATGGGACCCGTATGCTGCGCGCACAGGGCGGCGCAGTTCTGATCGTAGTCTTTCTGGTCGTATTGTCCCTTGGGATACTTGTGGCAGGATGGTTTGTACGTCCGCTTGGAAGGATCACTGCGTCTATTGAGAATGTGACAGAAGGGTATGAAAGTGAATGGCTGCATGTAGGGACATTTTCGGAGACAGGGCAGCTGTCTGATGCGTTTAACAAGATGCTGGGAAGATTAAAACAGCTCAATGATTCCAGAGAGGAGTTTGTATCCAATGTCTCTCATGAGTTAAAGACACCGCTGACATCCATGAAAGTGCTGGCAGATTCCCTGCTTGCCCAGGAAAATGTGCCGATTGAGCTGTATCAGGAATTTATGGGAGATATCGCAAAGGAGATTGATCGGGAAAATGATATTATCAGTGATCTTCTGACGCTGGTCAAGATGGACAAGACAGTACAGGGACTGAATATCAGACAGATCAATATCAATGAGCTTCTGGAGACAATCTTAAAACGACTGAAGCCGATTGCCGATAAGAAAAAAATCGAGGTGGTACTGGAAAGCTTCCGACCCGTTTCTGCGGAGATCGATGAGATGAAGCTGACACTCGCCATTTCCAATCTGGTAGAGAATGCGATCAAATATAACCGGGATGAAGGATGGGTAAGAGTTTCCCTGAATGCGGATCACAAGTACTTTTATGTGAAGGTGATGGACTCCGGCATTGGAATTCCGGAAGAGGATCAGGCACATATTTTTGAGCGGTTTTACCGGGTGGACAAGTCTCATTCGAGAGAAATCGGAGGAACAGGTCTGGGACTTGCCATTGCCCGTAATGCAGTGATCATGCACAGAGGATCGATCAAAGTTTACAGCAGTAAGGGAGAGGGAACCACGTTTACCGTCCGGATTCCTCTGACCTATGCAGCATAAGGGGGAGCAGATGAAAAAAGTCAGAAAAATTCTCCTCATCTTTCTGGGAATCTGTCTTGCGTGCACGACAGTTTCCTGTGCCAAACGTACGGAGGTAAAAAAAGGAGATTCTTATATTTATTGTTTAAACAGTGACAGGACCGGGCTTCAGAAAGTGTCCTATGAGAGCAAAGAAAAGGATCCGCTCAAGGCGGCAAAAGCAATGATAAAAGAGTTGAAAAAGCCGTCTGAGGAGATTGAGTATACGCCGCCGATTCCGAAGGATGTGAAAGTGAAGCGTTATGAACTGGAGGGAGGAATCCTGTATCTGGATTTTAATGCAAAATATAAACAAATGGATACCGTGGAAGAGACTCTGGTGAGAGCGGCTCTGGTAAAATCTTTAGTCAGGATCGAGGGAATCAACAGTGTCTGGATCAAAGTGGAAGGCGCGGATCTGACTGACAGCTCGGGACAGGTACTCGGATATCTCAATGAAGATGATTTTGTGCAAAGCGAGGGCGCTTCGCCGAGTTCGTATCAGACAGGGACGCTCACTTTATATTTTTCCAATGAAGCAGGAGATGCTTTGGTGGAGCAGACAATGGAAGTCCGCTATAACAGCAATATTTCCAGGGAGAAGCTGATCGTGGAAAAGCTGATGAAAGGCCCGGAGACGTCGGCCGCAAAAGCAACGATCAATCCGGATACCAACCTGCTGAGTGTGACAACAAAGGATGGAATCTGTTATGTGAATTTTGATAAGACCTTTTTAAAAGGTGCCTATGATGTCAAACCGCAGGTGACGATTTATTCTCTGTCTCTTATACACATCTCCGAGCCCACGAGACTACGCTGCATCT
>ENA-UAOT01000920-UAOT01000920.1-human-gut-metagenome-genome-assembly--contig:-NODE-920-length-12744-cov-9.164631_pt1 | contig 12744 bp, 10 predicted proteins | sample MGYA00243475_ERZ654567 | MGnify/ENA primary metagenome ERZ654567 (study PRJEB26926, sample SAMN06164482) | human gut metagenome | biome: ENVO:00009003; feature: ENVO:2100002; material: ENVO:00002003... | reverse complement strand
ATCTACACTTATGCGATCGTCGGCAGCGTCAGATGTGTATAAGAGACAAATATCAAATAATATAACGACTTTCAATATTTAGCAATAGTTTGTTTTCGTGCTTATTCGACATTATCATGCTTTATGACAAAATGTTGTTTCTTATTCACATAAAAACAAAATCCGGTCTGTTTCCAGACCGGATTCACTTTTGTCACACATATTATTAAGAGGAGGTATGGTACAAAAGCTTATGCGGGGTTCCATAAGATTTCCCCTAGCTACTTGCTTGTAAGACATAAAATAACCACTGTATATAAAACATTAAGAAAAAGAGAATAAAAAACGAATAAGTTTTGGAACTCCGCACAGAATAGCATTGCAGCGCTGGAGAGGTTTTCGCAAAGTTTGCAAACTTTGCGAATGGCATTTTACCAATTTTTGTGCTGCAACATTTGTATTATATCATAAAAAAAGAGTACTGTAAAGACTTTTTTGACATTTTTAGGTATAACATTTCGACAAAATATTAATAAAATGACGATTTAAGTGTTTTTAAACCGTCAGAATTTTAGTCCGGAGGTACATCAGATGTCAAGGAGAGGCAGCAACATCTACAAAAGAACAGACGGAAGATATGAGGGACGAATTAAGCTTGGCTACGATGAAAGCGGTAAATTGAAATACAAGTATGTTTATGGAAAAACTCTTGCTGAAGTAAAGGAAAAAATGGAGCTTTCATATACTTTGAAAAAGCCTGAAGCCAAAGCGTTCATCAGACTAACCGTCAGGGAAATCTGCCTTGAATGGCTTGAGATCAAGCGGCTGACCGTTAAAAGCTCGACCTATGCAAACTATTGCAGACTGCTTAAAAACCACATCTATCCCTTGCTTGGAGAACAGGTTTATTGTCTGTTTTCAAAGAAACAGGTAAACTCATTTGTTGCAGAGCTGCTCTCCAACGGCAGAACAGATGGACAAGGAGGTCTTTCTGCTAAGACTGCAAAAGATGTGGTTATCATATTAAAATCAATATCCGCTTATGCTCACAGGGAATACGGGCTTGAAAACATCTGTGAGGATATTCAGTCACCAAAGGTAAGAAATACTGAAATCAAGACATTAAACGAGATTGAAATACGCAGATTGAGCCTGTATCTAAAACACCATCTCGACCTAACGAATTTAAGCATACTGATATGTTTGTACACGGGTATCAGAATCGGGGAAATGTGCGGACTGAAATGGGAAAACGTCAATCTTCAGGAGGGATTTTTTGTTGTAAACAAAACTGTTCAGCGGGTTTCTATCAATGGAGAATCAAAGGTGGTGGTTGACGTACCCAAAACCGAAAGCTCCGTCAGGACGGTTTTCATGCCTGATTTCCTGACTGAAATAATGACAGATTTTAAGCGTAGTCCGTCAATTTATGTGCTGTCAGGCTTGAATGTTCCTAAGGAGCCGAGGATTTTACAGTACAGATTTAAAAAGGTTCTGAAAGACTGCGGTATAAAAGATGTTCCATTTCATTCGCTTCGTCACACTTACGCTTCCGTCTGCATTAAAAAGGGCTTTGACGCTAAAGCATTAAGCGAACTGTTAGGTCATTCGAATGTAAAATTGACCCTTGACCGCTACGTTCATTCAAATGATGAGATAAAGAAAAACTATGTAAGCAGCCTGCTTTTAAGCTGAAAATACGCAGTCGGATTTTAGTCAGAAAAATAAAGAAAACGGCTTAAACAAGCCGTTTGTTAGGTGTTTGTAGTAAAGCTGCAAACTTTGCGAAAACAGTATAACAAAAATCAACAGGTCAAGAGTTTTTTCTTGACCTGTTTTTAGTTTATCATATTGGTTTTTATGCTTCTATAGTTTTATGTTATGAATATTTTAACTTTAGTATAACTTTAACAAACTTTATTTGCTGACAAGGAAAGTGAAACGATACAACTTTTTTAGTTTACATTGTTATTAATCCAACTGATGAATAAGCCGTTTGCCATAAAATAAATACTGTTCACTATGTTAAGTTCGATTTAATCGCTCTGTATATTCCTCCAAACCCACAGTATTATCCCTCTCATAAACAATCAGCATATCATCTCTCAACTTTTCAGCTTCAATAGTCCACTGAGCAAAATCTTGTTCCGACATCTTCTTTTTCTTCATGCGGGCATAATATTTTTTGTAAGCTCTCTGATGAATCTCCCAAACCGGATTGTTCTTGATTTTATCTTTAAAGCTTTTTCTTGAACCTATGTCACGGCAGGTCTTAACCGACTCATCGGGAGCAGTATTCTGACAATACTCAAAAGCAAGTCCCGGTTCCTGCAAAAAGAACTTTCCGCAAAGCCTGCATGATTTTGGACAGTAATTATTCATGATTGCCTTAAATAGATCAACATAAAGAAAACTGATCAGATTGGTGAATTTCATCTTTTCATATATTTTAATCGTACCGTCGTCGGCTTCACGAACCTCATACTGAACGGACAGATTAGGGGCGTCAACAAATCCGTTTTCGCCAAGACTTACTCCGCTTATAAATGCGCCGACGCCGTTATTTTCAATTAAATCTGCAAATTTGTTTGTATTGACCTTCCACTTTGAACTGTAAAACATCTCTTTGATAAACCAGCGGTATCGTTCCATAAGCAGTAAATCAGAATACAGCTTTACATAATCATCAAGATTCGCATAAGGACTTGATGATTTTTTTATTTCCAGCCAATCCTTTCTGTAATTAAATTCACGAAACAGCGGCATTGAAAAAATCATTTTTATTATTTTTTTCTCAACGGTATTATAACTTTTTTCCTGCTTGTCACTGCAAAATATTTTAAGCGCCTTTACCGCCAAAGCGAAATCGGAAATATCATAATTTAAAAAGCCTGTCACAAGCTCTCCGTGTCTGTAATTGTTATCTTCAATTATTATCATGCCGTTAGAAAACAACGCTGTAAATTCTAATAGATTGTAACTGCAATCAAATAAATCCTTGCCTAAAATGCCCATTAGATTATTTCCTTTCAGTAGAGAATATAATTTAGGTTATAGAGATATTATACATTTTCTATTGACAGATGTCAACGGCTGCGCTATATTATTTTTACAGCTGAACTAAGGAGAAATGTTAATGAGCGAAAGAAAAAAATTAAAATTCATAAGCAGTGTTACAATCATGAATACGCCTATGAAAAAGCAACGATTTATAGTGGATGATATGATTTATCCGGGACTTCATATTCTGTCGGGAGATCCGAAAATAGGTAAATCGTGGTTGATGATGGATATGTGTTTGTCTATTGCCAAAGGTGAAAAATTTCTCGGACGCAGGACTGAAAAAGGACACGTTGTGTATATGGCTCTTGAGGATACGTTTGTGAGTTTGCAGTCGAGAATGTATGAACTCACAGACGAACCCAGCGATAATCTGCAATATCTGTTGCTAAGCAATTCAATCGGAAACGGTCTTGAAGAAGATTTGCAGGAATGCAAAAAACTGTTCCCTGATTTAAAATTAGTTGTGATTGATACGCTTCAAAAAGTCAGAGAAACTGTTGATATGAAATATGGAACGGATTACAAGGAGTTATCTCTTCTGAAAAGTATTGCCGACCAACTTGAAATTGCAATAATACTTGTACATCACAATCGAAAAACACATGATGTTAATCCGAATAATATGATTTCCGGAACAAACGGAATTGCAGGATGTGCGGACGGTCTGCTTGTGTTTACGAGAAATGGTAATCAGGCTAAACTGAATATCAGCGGCAGAGGCGCGCCATCTATGGAGTTAAATTTGTCAAGAGAGAAAGTAAAGTGGAAACTGCTTGATGCCGTTCCTGAGTACAAACCCGATTTATTTTCCTACGCTGTTCATGACTTCATGTGTGAAAAGAAAAGTATGCGAGGAACAGCGACAGATATTTGTAAAATGCTGAAAGAGAAGTTTCCTGAACAAGATTTTAATAACAACTGGCTGTATCGTGACTTGCTGCAGCACGATGATGAAGTCCGTTCGCTTGGAATAGACTACGGCAAAACCAAACGCAACGGCATTCGAAATATTTATATTAATTATGATGTTGTAAGAGACAGCAGCGGCGGTAAAAAGCTGTACGCTGAAAGTGTTGTCCCTGCTGTCCCTCAATGTCATAAAAACGTCCAGGGTACGTTGACTAAAGCTACAGTAGATGATATGTGTACTGAAAGTAATACCGTCCCTGATAACTCTCAAGAAGCCGGAGATTTTATACAGCTTATGGCTGACAAGCTTCACGAAAAGCTTACAAGTCAAGGTTATAGCGTACCAAGATTTAATTCGGAACGTTGAGCAAATGTAAGCCGATTTGTGCCCTCCCAAAATTAATCGGGAAAGTATCGGCATGAAGCATAAAAACGCCGCACAAGCCAACGTAGAGCGTTTGTGGGCGGATGAGTAAAATTAATACAGAGGTGGTGCAATATGTGCAGCTGGTAATTTACACAAATGGAGGAATTTGAATTACTTCAAAAACTCAAATATTTACTTGCTAGTTAAAGGTCAGGGGTCAAAGCCCCCGGACCGTTCACAGCGGACGAGCAAAGCCCGCCGCGGAAGCGCCCTAAATACGCCGTTTGTACAAGAGGATCGTGCAGTATTCCAACGGCTGTCTTATGGGGCCGGAAATAGGATTTTAGTTGAATTCAGGCGTCACAGATACCGAAAAGCGCGTAAAATCGGCATTTACTCAGGGGTCGAAGCATGGAAAGGAGCAGATTTATGGCAAAGAAAAGAATGGCTGTGTATTTTCAGCCGGAAACAATTAAGAAGATCGAACAGGAATATCGCGGGGACAACTGCGCTTCAAAAACGGAGTTTATTGAGAAAGCCGTTAAGTTCTACATCGGCTATCTCAACGAGGAAGATAACATAAACTATCTCTCTCCTATGATAACCGAAACGGTCAAGGCGCAGATAAAGGGTACGGAGCAACGTCTTGCACGTTTGCTTTTCAAGGTCGCTGTGGAGCTTGGAAAGCTGTCGCATATGACCGCCGCTGTAAACGAGGTTGACGATGATACGCTTAACAGTCTTCACGCTATGTGCGTAAACGAGGTTCGAAGAATAAACGGCATTATTGATTACGAGGACGCTGCGGAGTATCAGAACAGCTGAATATGAGAGGAAAGATTAAAATGGATAATTTAAAATTCCCAGGCAGAAAAGCATGAGTAGATTGGGTCTTCACAGGACCTAAACGAAATATTTATTTATCACCTGCGACAGAACAACGTAAAAATATGAATAATATCCCTTATCAGGTCAAAGCTTAAAGAGAGGTGTTGTTTATTGGAAATAAACGCAAGAAATGATTTAAAGCTTGTTGAAATCTGGGTTACAAATGACGAACAGCAGAGCGAAGGCTTTGAAAAAAGGCTTGAACAAATCTGCGAAGAAAACAAAGCCGCAGGGTGCAAAACTGTTGTTTTCCGCTCAGGTAACAAAAATCTGTACGATTGCACAGAAGGCTTAGTTCTGAATAATTATCAGCTGTAACCTGCAAGAGAGTGCGCATACAGCGTCTCTCTTTACATATCGAACAGTATTTCCAATGCAAATATGTTGGTTTTATCTATTGCATTTTTAATCGAAACGTGATACAATATTATCGTAAATAAACCGAACATATCAAACAACATTGTTGGTATTTACAAGGGTAAAACAGTTTATAAATACTGACAGCATTCAATAAGAAAGGGTGAAATAATTGCCGGTAAAACTAAACATAGCAGGCTACTGCCGAATCTCTGTCGACGAAGAGCTTGACCGTGACAACACCTCTATTGAAAACCAAAAAGCTATCATCACGGATTTCGTCAGCCGGAAATTTCCTGACAGCAGCCTTGATTTTTATGAGGACCGTGACCGTTCAGGCTATACATTTGAACAGCGCGAGGGCTATCAAAGGCTCCGTAAAAAGATGATGCAGCTTGATTATGATATTTTAATCGTCAAGGATTTCTCAAGATTTTCAAGACGAAACAGCAAGGGACTGGTTGAGCTTGAGGACTTGCGTGACGCTGGAATGAGAATTATCTCAATAGGAGACAACATAGACTATCCGACATACGATGACTGGACGGCAATTCAGTTCCGCTTCCTGATTAACGAAATGCCCGTCACCGACACCTCCAAAAAGGTAAAGTCGGTTATCAAACGCCGTCAAGAGGAGGGCAAATGGATATGCGCCGTCCCCTACGGTTATGTTATGACCAACCACAAAACAATGCAGTTTGAAGTTGACGAGCCTGCCGCAGAGGTTGTCCGTGAGATTTTTGAGCTTTATAAAAACGGCTGGGGCTACAAGAAAATTGCAAATCACCTTACCGATAAAAAAATTCCCACGCCGAGAATGTGCGAGAAAATGCGCAAGGAGGCTCAGGGAGAGGAGTATAAAAAAGAAGTTAAATCTACCTGGAGTATCATAACCGTAAGCGAAATTCTGCAAAACGATTTTTATATCGGTACTCTCCGTCAGGGCAAGTACAAACGCAAAAAAATCAACGGCGGAGAGGAAAAGGTTCATGAAACCGACCATATAGTTTTTGAAAACAATCATACTCCCATAGTTGATTACAGAACCTTTGCCGCCGTTCAGGAGCAGCTTAAAAAACGTTCGACAACAAATTATCGGGGCGTGAAAAAGAATGACAACGTCTATTCGGGGTATCTTTTCTGCGGTGACTGCGGCTCGCCAATGTTCGCAATGAGCCGCAATGACCTTGCGCCTGCATACACCTGCGGAACATATCACCGAAGAGGAACAAAGGGCTGTACATCTCATCATACAAGAGTGGATATGCTTGACAAACTTCTGAAGGAATATATCCGCAGGGTTCGTGACAATTCAGCGGATATGATCGAAAGACTTAAAGACTCAATCGCAAAGGAAAAGACCGAAACTAAAAACAGCAAAGCGACGATCGACATAATCAATGAGCAGATTGACTCAGCGAAAGCCGAGATAAAAATGCTTACCAGACAGCAGACCAGAGATCTGATGAAGCACCCGGACCGAGCCGACATACTTGAGGAAACCTATTCGGAAATGCTGGACGAGCTTACCTTGCGTATCGAGGGATTGAAAAATCAGGCGGCGCTTGCGGCGGACAAGCACAATTCAGTGATAAAGATAAACCGAACCGCCAAAACGGTTCTAGACATTTTCGACGACATAATCAGCAAGCCTTCTCTTGCAAAAAGCGACCTTGACTTTATCCTTGAAAAAATCGTGGTGTATACCGACCGAATTGATATATTTCTGAAAGCAGACATCGACGCGCTGCTCAAAAGCGGACAGCTTGTATCAGTCGGAGCGGCAGAGGAGCAATCGCCAAATTTTAACTTGGACGCTAAGAATATCTCATCACTTACTGAAAAATTCATCTTCCCTGTTAAAAACAAGGGAGATAAGGTTCTTAACGTCAATGTTATCAGTAACGGCGACCCTCTTGAGATCTATACAAGCAATGACGGCGAAGTAATTTTCAAAAAGTATTCTCCGGTAGGAGAGCTTACCGAGGGCGTTTCACAGGCGGCTGAAGTGATTTCCAAGCTTGGAAACGCTCCGGCAGTTATATTTGACAGGGATCATGTCGTAGCCGTTGCGGGAGCGCAGAAAAAGGAATACAGCGAAAGGCGCAATTCTCCCGCTCTGGAGGATATTCTTGAAACAAGAAAAAGCTACTTCTGGGACGAGAATACACCGCCGCTGCTGCTTATAGAGGGCATTGAAAGTCCGGCAATTGCGGCGGCGCCTATTATTTCCGCAGGAGACGTTATCGGGGCGGTTGCGTTTATTAAAAATTCAGACGATATCAAGCCCGAAGAAAACCATAGCCTGCTTGTAAAGGCGGCAGCAATGTTTTTGGGAAAATCAATTGAGGGGTAATAAAAATGAAAAGGACTTGTTCCGGTAAATTATACGGAACAGCCCTTTTTTATTAGCATTATTTTATATCGTCATATCAGAGTATAAGATATTTATACCCCAGATCTAATTGGATTTAAATAATCGGCTGTATTCAGACATAAACGGCCGCAGCAATGCTTTTTGAAGAATAAAAAAGCGGGGCGAACCTCCGATTCGGATTTCGTCCCGCATTTGCGGTTCAATAAGCTGCATCGTCACGTCATTCAACAAATAGCCTGGGGCATTAGTCCCTTAGTTTTTCAGCAGGAGGTACAATCTTCTGCTGAAAAATTAAAATAGGACCCGCCGCCGACTCTGCGAATCAAAGTTTTGAGGAATGGGAAGGTAGGTGTTATATATTTATCATTTCCGCTGCGAGCTGGGCAATATAAGCTGCTCCGCTTGCCGCCAAAGCAACTGTTATAAGCGAACGGTTGAAAAATGCAAGTACAAACGCCGTAATCAGTCCGGCACAGGCTGAGATCATACTTCCGGTCGAATAAAACGCCGCCGGAATCGTCATTGCACCAAGCACCGCATAGGGTACATAATAAAGAAAACTCTGCACAAGCCTCGACTGGATTTTTCTGCGGAAAACCATAATAGGAAGCATTCTTATTATATAGGTCACTCCTGCCATTACGGCTATGTATAAAATCAGTTCTGTGTTCATTTGCCGCCTTCCTCGCTTTCTGCGTCTTTGAGCGGGAAAAATACAGCGCCGGCAAAAGCGGCGAGAACTGTGCAGATTATAATGGAAAAGCCCTGTGAGATACCGCTGAAAACAGGTATGTATTTAATACAGCAGCTTGCAGCAGCAGCGGCGGCTACTACGCACAGCACCCCGAGGGCCTTTCTTGCCGCAGGAACAAATATGGCGATAAACATTCCGTATATTGCAATTCCCAGCGCCGCCTTTAAATGTTCGGGTAGAATTTCTCCTGCCGCTCCGCCCAAAAAAGTTCCCATACTCCAGCATATGAACGGCAGAGAGATCAGCCCTGACATGTAGTGCTTTGAGACCTCATGGGTCTTTCCCGAAGCTACAGCAAAAATCTCGTCGGTAATTCCGAACGAAACTCCCAGCCTTGACAGCGCTGTAAAGCCTTTATCAAGCTTCTGCGAAAGTGAAAGGCTCATAAGAGCATATCTTATATTTATCACAAGCTGTGCAAGAGCCATTTCTATGTAACCTCCGCCGCCTGCGATAACGGCGATTCCTGCGACCTGACCTGCCGAGGTCAGATTTGTCATCGAAATTATTACCGCCGCCAGTACTGAAAGTCCTGACGATACCGCCATTATTCCGAATGAAAAGGATACGGACAGATATCCCAGACCTATGGGAATTCCATCCTTCAGCCCCTTTATAAAATCCCTGCGGGCATTTGACTTGCTCATTAAATAAAATCTCCGTTCTGAATATAAAATCCTCATTGCACAAATGCAGGGCGAACATAAAAATGAACGCCCGGCTTAAGGTAACAATTGTCCGACAGCTATGCGCAGTTCTGTCCTGAAAAATCATTTACGGCTTGAGCTTTCTATAATACCGACAATTCCGCACAGCAAACCGCCAACGAGAAACGCTATCCAGTTAATATGCCACATATTCCATACAAGACCTGTTACCAGAAAGAACATAACTGCAAGCAGCATTATGATTCCGTACCATTTCTGATAGGGGGAATTTTCAGCTTGCTTCTTTTCCTCGGGCATATTTTCACGGTTGAATTTTTCAACGTCAAATTTATCCCTCTGCATTCCGGCATAGCTCATCAGCGTCGCTCCGATTGAGCAGCAGAAAAGGAAAAAGGAATTTTCAAACGCCGCAGCAAGACCCGTTTCTCTGCCGTTTAGTATAAACTCGTCAATTCCGATTGTAATAATAAGTCCGAAAAGTATAACGCCTATTCCCACCGCTATAAAGGCAGGAAATTTTCTTTCAAACGCTTTTATCTGTTCCGCTTTATAAACAAATCTGACAGTCGGATTGTTTTTGCAGAAGCTTTCATGGTTAATACCGCTTACTACAAAAATCAATACGGAAATCAGCACAAATGTCATGAAAACTATTCCCGTAATTCCGTCCTTAACGCCTGACCCATTCAGAAAACCTGCAACGGAAACTCCGAATATGATGGTAAAAACTCCTGAAGCAATGCTTTTTGCAAAGCTGTTCATGTGTTTGTCGTAATCCTCTGCATTATCTGCCAATTCAGTTTCTATGCTGCCTTTAACAAGCGTGTCCATCGAGCATGAAAACATATCGCACATCTGCAAAAGCTTATCCATTTCAGGAAAGCTTACATCCGACTCCCATTTTGACACCGATTGTCTGGAAACATTCAGCGATTCCGCAAGCCTCTCCTGCGTCATATTTTTTGACTTTCTTAAGAACTGCAAATTTTGTCCAAAGCTCATAATGTAAACCTTTCTCCGTCAAAAATTTCAGCAGAACCGATATAATGACGGGGCGGCTCCGCTACGGTCGGACCTCAGCCCTTCCATAGCTGAATCATAACATTGCGCCAATGTCCCCCGCCACCAATTTTGTGTTGCTTTTAAATATTTTTGTGTAAACTTGCGGTTGCAAAGTCGCAGATACGCCGTTTGTTAAGGCTCAAGGCTTTCTGCCTGCTTATACCAGATATTCACAGACGCATCGCTTGGCATTCTCCAGTCGCCCCTCGGAGAAAGCGTAACTGAACCGATCTTCGCTCCGTCAGGCAGACAGGAACGCTTAAACTGCTGAGAGAAAAATCTCCAGTAGAACTTTTTAAGCCATTTTAGAATGGTTTCATTATCATAATCGCCGTCAAAGGCGTATCTGGCAAGGCGATAAACCTTTTTCGGCTCAAAGCCCCAGCGTATTCCGTAATAAAGAAAGAAGTCATGAAGCTCGTAGGGACCTACAAGATCCTCTGTTTTCTGTGTCATTTCTGTGCCGCTTTCGTCAGTAGGCAAAAGTTCAGGTGAAACGGGGGTATCGAGTATATCAAACAAAACCTCTGAAAGCTCCTTGCTTGTACAGGTTTCGGCGTAATATTTAACGATATGCCGTACCAGCGTTTTCGGCACGGAGGCGTTTACTCCGTACATCGACATATGGTCGCCGTTATAGGTCGCCCAGCCAAGCGCAAGCTCCGACAGATCTCCTGTTCCGACTACAAGTCCGCCCACCTGATTTGCAATATTCATAAGCACCTTTGTACGCTCTCTCGCCTGTCCGTTTTCAAATACCACGCTGTGGTCGTTTACGTCGTGTCCGATGTCCTGAAAATGCTGCAGAACCGATTTGGTAATATCGACCTCTCTGAACGTTACGCCCAGCGCTCCGCAGAGGATCTCGGCGTTTGAACGTGTTCTTTTGGTTGTTCCGAAGCAGGGCATTGTTACCGCTGCAATATCGGTATGAGGACGTTTCAGGAGATCCATAGCCGTTACGCACACCAGCAAGGCGAGCGTCGAGTCAAGTCCTCCCGAAATTCCGATGACAACGTTTTTTGAATTTGTATGTGCAATTCTCTTCATAAGTCCGTGGGACTGCATTTGCAGGATTAGATGACAGCGCTCGTTGCGCTCGGCAGTATTTTGCGGAACGAAAGGGTTTTTAGGAAGTTTTCTTGTCAAGGCGGTTTCTGATATATTTAAAGTAAATCCTTCCGTTTGAATATCATCTAAAAAGTTTTCGGATTTTCTGTAGAAACTCCATTCTGCGCTTTCGGGGTATGTGGAGGTCTTTCGCCTTTCAAAGGCAAGCTTTTTAACATCTATTTCAGAAACGGTGATCTCATTTTCAAACAGTCTGCTTTCTTTTAAAATTGTTCCGTCCTCAGAAATAAGATTATGTCCTGAGAAAACCATATCCTGAGTTGATTCTCCGTTTCCGGCAGAGCAGTATATATAGCCGCAGACAAGTCTTGCCGACTGGTTTGAAACAAGCTGACGGCGGTACTGCTCTTTGCCGATAACTTCGTTGGAGGCGGAAAGATTGCAGATAATAGATGCTCCTGCTTTTGCAAGATAATTTGAAACAGGGTCGGGAGCCCAAAGGTCCTCGCATATCTCAAAGCCTACTGTCAGTTCTGGTATATCAAAGCATTTAAAAACAGTCTGCTCCACAGCCACCCGAGTATCCTGTCCGCCCCATTTTTGAAGGTCAACTGACGCTCCGCCGCCGCAGTATGATGTAAAATGTCTGGCTTCGTAGAATTCATTGTAATTCGGAAGATGAGTTTTCGGAACAAAAGCCAGAATTTCACCGTCTTTCATGACCGCCGCACAGTTATACAGCTTGCCCATAGCCTTAACGGGCAATCCTACGGCGATAAGCATATCGAGTCCTTCGGACGCTTTTGCGATTTTTACGCAGCCCTCCATTGCCTTGTCAAGCAGAATGTCCTGAAAAAACAAGTCCTGACAGGTATAGCCTGTTATGCACAGCTCGGGGAAGACAGCGATCTTCACGCCCTTATCTCTGCACAGATCGATCTGCTCAATAATTTTTGAAACGTTGAAATCAACGTCAGCCACCCGAATTTCAGGTGTGCAGGCGGCAACCTTTACATATCCGTCCTTCATAGCGAAAATCTCCTCATAAAAAATCGAAATATTTATACTTAGTATACCACATTAAAGGTGAAAATGCAACATATCAATAAATAAGGGCATTTGAATATGAGCTGCAAGGGGATAGGATCATACATCGGTGAATAAAAGAATTTTATTCCGACAACAATAAAAAGGACGCATTGTAACCGTTTTTTAATTGACTTACTGCTTTATAAATCTGTCTCTTATA
>ENA-UAOT01000913-UAOT01000913.1-human-gut-metagenome-genome-assembly--contig:-NODE-913-length-12817-cov-7.709998_pt1 | contig 12817 bp, 11 predicted proteins | sample MGYA00243475_ERZ654567 | MGnify/ENA primary metagenome ERZ654567 (study PRJEB26926, sample SAMN06164482) | human gut metagenome | biome: ENVO:00009003; feature: ENVO:2100002; material: ENVO:00002003... | reverse complement strand
GAGCGCCACCTTGCCAAGGTGGAGGTAGCGAGTTCGAGCCTCGTAATCCGCTCCATATAAGGCGCTATAGCCAAGTGGTAAGGCGTAGGTCTGCAACACCTTGATCCCCGGTTCAAATCCGGGTGGCGCCTCCAGTGTGATTCCCGCTATCAAATGATGGCGGGAATTTTTTGTGCAAAAAGCAGCCAAGCTTTTTCTTGACTGCTATGTAAAATATTCTGTTTTAATCTGACCTACAAACTGGAAGTTATCTAATCGTTAGTAATGCAATAACAAACCTCACCTTTGGGTAAAGTGCCTTCTCTGACAAACCTTTGAACAGCATCTGTAATATGCATACTCGATTTTTGCAATACTCTTGCTGATTTTATATTTTCTATACGATGATAAGCCTCAAGTTTGTGAAAATCTGTATTGGAAAACACATAGTCGATAACAGCAGATAATGCTTCATTTGCATATCCGTTGCCCCAAAAACTTTCGCCTATACAGTATTCGATTTCTGCGGTTTTACAATCGGAATAAACCCTGCAAAAGGCGATTTGCCCTATGTTTTCCAAACTTTTCTTTTCTATGATTGCCCATCTGTAAAAATCAGAATTAGAATAATTCTTTTGCCATTTATCTAAGAGTTGTTTTACTTCTGAAAGAGTTGTATAAACAGGTTCGCCGTATTCAGTCTGTACCAGAGGATTGGATACCCAATTTTTTAGCATATTATCACAATCCCCATCTGTAAATGGTCTTAACAGCAGACGAGATGTTTGAATTTGTTGTGTTCCACAATGTTTCATAGTATTACCCTCCAATTATGCCCAATCAAATATATCTGGTCAAATTCCGATTTATAGGTCTGTTCAGCCGTGCTTAATTATATCATGGTTGGAAATATACAATTTACATAGTTTCACCATTTCCTTTAAGAAAGGTAAATCGCTTCGTTGTGGATTATCGACTCTAAATGTGCAACCACACACTCCGTTAAATTCTTTTCCGAAGATGATTTTATTTTTGCCGCCGTTACAAGAACCGCAATGAGCACAGAAATCAATATGATTCCAAGCATTGTTCTTGATTTCATCATCCATAATGTCGTTGCTAAAAGCTGTACTATCATTAGACCAAACAGTCCAAAGATTTTTAGGCTCGTCAGGATCTTTTATGGCTATGAAAGCAACGCATTCGCCCTTGAATTTAAGCCAATAATATATTTTATCTTTCCAACAAGAACTATTGTCCTTGTAAAATTCTATATTGTTATTTCTTAAAAAATCGACAAATTCTAAAGCCAATGCTTTAGCTTCATCAATTAAGCTTTCTTTTATGTAATCTTCGATTTGATTTGTCATCATAATTATTTCTCCACAAAATCAATTAACTGCTTTAAACTTTGAATACTCCATTTATCAGAATTATTGCCGCTTCTATCTATCAAAAAAGAAGTGAAGCCTTGTTCTCTTGCTCCGTCGGCTTCCGGCTTATAATCATCAACATATAAGCTTTCTTTTGCCGAAACGCCTTGTGCATTCAAAGCTGCATTAAAAATGACTGGGCTTGGTTTTCCTGCCCCGACTAATGAACTTGCGGTGAATGATGTAAAATATTTTGAAACTCCTAATTGTTGCAAGGTATATTCAAGAGACGGAGAGGTATCGCTAATCACGCCCATTTTATATCCGTGACTATGAAAATACTCCAACACTTCAATCGTTTCAGGAAACAGAACCCGATCTCTATTGCACCACAATTTACTAAACAATAATGTAGAACGGCTATCTATATCCTCTTTGACGCCTTCACCGATCAGTAAATATTTGTAAAACTTTTTGAAAAACTCCCGTTCATCATCAACGGTTCTATACCAAGGTGTTCTTCCTTCGCTGGCAAGTTCAAAAAGTTTCATCATTTTGTCATATGGTAATACAAAAGGTTTTCCGCTCCATTCGCTAATAATATTGTTACGCCAAAATTCCTTTTTGCTATCAAAATATGTAAGCGTACCGTCCCGATCAAAAAAGATAGCTTTATAGTTCATTTAACACTCTCCGCTTTATGCTCAGTATATCATAAATTTGTGTGTTTGTCTAACATTTTCTCATATGGATTCCGAAACATCAAAAACCTCCACAGCCAGAAAGCCGTGGAGGTTAATTTGTTTACAGCACTATGTTATCCTGTTTAAGAATTACTTCTTGTCAGCGATAGCAGCCTGTGCAGCAGCCAGTCTCGCGATCGGCACTCTGAAAGGCGAGCAGGATACATAGTCAAGACCGATCTTATGGCAGAACTCTACAGATGTAGGATCTCCGCCGTGCTCTCCGCAGATACCGATATGAAGCTTCGGATTTACAGGCTTACCAAGCTTGATAGCCATTTCCATAAGCTTGCCTACGCCTGTCTGATCAAGCTTAGCAAACGGATCGTTCTCGAAGATCTTAGCGTCGTAGTAAGCGTCAAGGAACTTGCCTGCGTCATCTCTTGAGAAGCCGAATGTCATCTGTGTAAGGTCGTTGGTTCCGAAGCAGAAGAAGTCAGCTTCCTTAGCAATATCATCAGCTGTAAGAGCGGCTCTCGGAATCTCGATCATTGTACCAACTTCATACTTGAGGTCTGAACCGGCTTCTGCAATAACAGCGTCAGCAGTTTCAACTACAACCTTCTTAACGTATTTAAGCTCCTTAACGTCGCCGATAAGCGGGATCATTATTTCAGGAACAATAGTCCAGTCGGGATGAGCGTTCTTAACATTGATCGCTGCCTTAATAACAGCCTTTGTCTGCATCTTTGCGATTTCAGGATAAGTTACCGCAAGACGGCAGCCTCTGTGACCCATCATCGGGTTAAATTCGTGAAGGGAAGCGATAATAGCCTTGATCGTTTCTACGGACTTGCCCTGAGCGTCAGCAAGCGCCTTAATATCAGCTTCTTCTGTAGGAACAAATTCATGAAGAGGAGGATCAAGGAATCTGATTGTTACAGGATTTCCTTCAAGTGCTTCATAAAGAGCTTCAAAGTCGCTCTGCTGCATAGGCTCGATCTTAGCGAGAGCAGCTTCTCTTTCTTCAACTGTATCGGAGCAGATCATCTCTCTGAAAGCAGCGATTCTGTCGGCTTCAAAGAACATATGCTCAGTACGGCAGAGACCGATTCCTTCAGCGCCAAGCTCTCTTGCCTTCTTAGCGTCAGCAGGGGTATCGGCATTTGTTCTTACTTTGAGCTTTCTGTACTTGTCTGCCCATGACATGATCCTTCCGAATTCACCGGCAATAGTAGCGTCAACTGTAGGAATGATTCCGTCGTAGATGTTACCTGTAGAACCGTCGATGGAAATATAGTCTCCCTCGTGGAATTCCTTGCCGCCGAGAGTAAACTTCTTGTTAGCTTCATCCATAACGATATCAGAGCAGCCGGATACGCAGCAGGTTCCCATACCGCGGGCAACAACTGCAGCGTGTGAAGTCATACCGCCTCTTACTGTAAGAATACCCTGTGAAGCCTTCATACCTGTAATATCCTCAGGTGAAGTTTCAAGTCTTACGAGAACGACCTTTTCGCCCTTAGCATTCCAAGCTTCAGCGTCTTCTGCTGTAAATACGACCTTACCGCAGGCAGCTCCGGGAGAAGCGCCCAGACCCTTGCCCATAGGAACTGCGGCTTTAAGAGCCTTTGCGTCAAACTGAGGGTGAAGCAGTGTATCGAGGTTTCTCGGGTCGATCATAGCAACTGCTTCTTCTTCAGTTCTCATACCTTCGTCAACGAGATCGCAGGCGATCTTCAGAGCAGCCTGAGCTGTTCTCTTTCCGTTTCTTGTCTGGAGCATGAAAAGCTTTCCGTGTTCTACTGTAAACTCCATGTCCTGCATATCTCTGTAGTGATTTTCAAGAGTATTGCATACCTCGTTGAATTGAGCGAAAGCTTCAGGGAATTTCTGCTCCATTTCGGAGATGTGCATAGGTGTACGAACGCCTGCAACAACGTCCTCGCCCTGAGCGTTTGTCAGGAACTCTCCGAACAGACCCTTGGCGCCTGTAGCAGGGTCACGGGTAAATGCAACGCCTGTACCGCAGTCGTCGCCCATGTTTCCGAAAGCCATCGACTGAACATTGACAGCTGTACCCCATGAATAAGGAATATCGTTGTCTCTTCTGTAAACGTTAGCTCTCGGGTTGTCCCATGAACGGAATACAGCCTTAACTGCTCCCATCAGCTGTTCCTTAGGATCTGAAGGGAAGTCTGAACCAATCTTTTCCTTGTATTCGGCCTTGAACTGACCTGCAAGCTCCTTGAGGTCGTCGGCAGTCAGGTCAACGTCCTGAGTAACGCCCTTCTTAGCCTTCATTTCGTCAATAAGCTCTTCAAAATATTTCTTGCCGACTTCCATAACTACGTCGGAATACATCTGAATAAATCTTCTGTAGCAATCCCATGCCCATCTTGGGTTATTTGACTTTTCAGCAATAACCTCTACAACCTCTTCATTAAGACCGAGGTTTAAGATCGTATCCATCATGCCGGGCATTGAAGCTCTTGCACCTGAACGTACAGAAACGAGAAGAGGATTCTCCTTGTCGCCGAATTTCTTTCCGGTGATTTCTTCCATTTTGCCGATATACTCATTGATCTGAGCCTGAATTTCATCATTGATCTGCTTACCGTCCTCATAATACTGTGTGCAGGCTTCGGTTGTGATCGTGAAACCCTGAGGAACAGGAAGACCGATATTGGTCATTTCTGCAAGGTTAGCGCCCTTACCGCCGAGGAGTTCTCTCATGCTAGCATTACCCTCGGAGAAAAGGTAACAATACTTATTTGCCATTGGTATCTACCTCCAAAAAAAATTTGAATTCCGTATTTTTATAGTACCTTGACAATCCTATTAAAGCTGTCAGGACATTACAAGCCTATCATACGGTAACAATTCTATTATAACAGATTATTTCATAAATTACTATAGTTTTTTCTATATTTTTGACAGAGATTTTTGCACAATGTTTCTCAGCCTTTTTCGTACACTTTGCACAATAAAAATGCGTAAAAATAACAGCATATCATAACTTCAGGGCTGTGGGTACAGGCTTATTGATAAAATCACCTGTATAAATTCTTACAGCCGTTTTTAATAAGCCCTTAAACGACGATATGATCTAAAATAGACTACAGCTTAAAATGCAGCGGCATTCCGTTTCGCATTGCAATTTTAACATCGCCCTGTATTAGGGGAAGAAAGTAGGAAATAGCGGAATCTGCAACATTGTTTCCTTGACTGTTTATCCATTTTTCAGGGAAAAACTTTTCCTTGTTTGCAACATTGGAAGCATCGGTGGATTCAATTGTGACGACATACGGAGAGCTTGAAATTCTTTTGAAAACCATAGTTTTGCCCGTTTCACCTCTGAGAGCTGCGGAAACGCCCTTTGAGCCTATTTCCTCAGCTTCGTCTATATCGGTTTTCGAGCATATATGAGAGGAGCAGCGCTGCATAACGTTCAGTTCGATAGACCGTACCTTGCAGCCGATCTCTTTTCGGAGTATCTGTTCCAATGCCTTGCCGATTCCCGAAAGATACTTATGACCGAAGCTGTCTGTAACTCCTGAACGGAAATCTCCGTCCTTTTCCGATATTTCAACGCCCTCTGAAACCGCAATAACAACGGCTTTATGCTTTGCCTGCATTGCTCGGACGTCCTCAATAAAGCTTTCAACTGAAAATTCTCTTTCCGGAAGATAGATCAGGTGCGGAGCAATTTCTCCGTTGGCGCGCAGTACGCAGGTAGAGGCTGTGAGCCAGCCGGCATGACGCCCCATAATTTCAACAATGGTGATAGATTCAATTGAATATACCGAGCTGTCCCGAATAATTTCCTGAACGGTTGCAGCAACGTACTTTGCCGCCGAACCGAAGCCGGGCGTATGGTCGGTAACAGGGAGATCGTTGTCGATTGTTTTAGGAATGCCAATAACTTTTACGGAGGAGCCGGCAGCTTTGAGATGTTCGGAAAGCTTCATAACGGTATCCATAGAATCGTTTCCGCCTATATAGAAAAATGCCTCTATACGGTGCTTTTCAAAGCAGCACATTATTTTTTCATAAACAGCGCTGTCCTTTTCCGAAGCGGGAAGCTTATAGCGGCAGGAGCCGAGTACGGTAGAGGGAGTTTGCCTTAAAAGCTCCATATCCTCATTTGATTTAATTATAAGTTTCAGGTCTATTAGTTCGTCGTTTATGATTCCTTCAATACCGTTAATAGATCCGAATACTGCGTCAATTTCAGGGGTTTTCAGAGCCTGCCTGAAAACTCCGACAAGCGACGCATTGATTGCACAGGTTGGTCCTCCGGACTGGGCGACAGCGATGTTCATTTATAAATCCTCCGTTTTATTAGAATTATTTTAACTGCTATAATATATTGTATCATAAAATATTAAGAAAGGCAAAGATTTTAAACCTTCAACCTTAAAGTTTTCCCTTTTAAACAAAAAACACATGACGGTAAACGATTTACATTATATCAAATGCAAAAACCTCCGCATCTCTACGGTGCGGAGGCTGTAAAATTTATTTGATCTCAAGGCGTTTAATGCCAGGCGAGCTTTCGGTTTTCTTAGGAAGCGCAACTGTCAGGACACCGTTTTTATATTCGGCATTTATTTCATCTGCTTTTACGGCTGAAATATCGAAGCTGCGCTGATACGAGCCGAAGCTGCGTTCACGGCAAATATAATTGCCATTCTTTGATCTGTCTTCAGATTCGGTGTTATGCTCTGCTGACAGGATCAGGTAATTTCCGTTAATATCAAGCTTTATATCGCTTTTATCAAATCCCGGAAGCTCAGCTTCAAGCACAAATTTATCTCCATCATCGCGTATATCTGTTCTGCAAGAATTTATCGGCATATTACCTGCGAAAAAATCCTTTTCAAAGTCATGAAAAGCGTCAAAAAGGTCAAAGCTTTTTCTTTCAAACGGCGTAAGTCCAAACATATAAATTCCTCCTTCTTATAATACACATTAATAATTTTATTTTGGTTTAAGTGTTATCTATTATACATTGGTATCACCTTTCTTTTGTTATCTATATAATAGTTCTGTATTATGTTTTTTGTGTCATAACTTTGTGAAAAGCAGATGAAAATTAGCACTCTTCGGTTGAGAGTGCTAAAGGAATAACTTATATAATATTAGGGCATTAATATATTGTCGCAGCAAACAATAACAGCTGATAGGTGTGCCTTGAAATTGTGCCAAGTAAACAAAAAAGCTAAAAAAACATTTTTTTTATAAAAAACTGTTGACAAGCCCAATTTTATAGTGTATAATAATTAAGTCGCTATGAGGGCTGCGGTTAAGGCGGTATAGCTCAGTTGGCTAGAGCACTTGGTTCATACCCAGGGTGTCACTGGTTCAAATCCAGTTACCGCTACCATTCATACAACGCTCTCATATCACAAGGCCCGTTGGTCAAGCGGTTAAGACACCGCCCTTTCACGGCGGAATCATGGGTTCGATTCCCGTACGGGTCACCATTTACAAACGAAGACGAACACTCACACTTGTGGGTGTTCTCTTTTTTTATGTCCTCGTTTACATTTTCAAGGCTCAGGGTAACCTCGCCCTCCTTGAAATTGAGGAAAACAACAAGCCTGTCCTCATAAACAAAAACGCTATTTATGAAAATATCAATAAGACGCTGTTTCTGAAGCTCGTCCTTGAAATCTGTTTTCGCAAACTGCATTATCCAAAATTCAATCTGCTCTCTTGAAAGTATCGGGCGGCAGATTTGCTCTTTGGGAAGTGCAACTTCGATTGCCTCCTGCTTTTCTTCAAGGTCAGTAAGCGTTGTTTTCGTGGATTTTGTAATAATTCCAGCCTTAATTGCCTCCATAACATTAGCAATTTCCTTTTTCACAGCCTTTAACTGCTTTTTAAGAATGGGCACTTCCGAGCTTTCCGTGTTCTGCATTGCGTAGCATTTCTCACTGATTTTAGCAACAAGACTTTTGTCTTTGAGTATATGCATAATCGAGTCAAAAACCTTATCCTCAATCAAAGCCTTCTGTACGATTTTCTTTTTTCAGGTCTTTTTCTTGGATTTCATACATTGATAATAGCGATAGTTTTCTTTCGTTTTGCTCGTTCCACTAATGCCCGACATTGAAGTTCCACACTCGCCGCAGAAGATTTTACCTGTGAGATAATAGCGTTCATCAACCTTTTTAAAGCTTGCCGCCTTGTGCTTATTTGCAGATAATCTTTTCTGACACTTATCAAATATTTCCTCTGAAACAATCGGTGGAATTGCGTCCGTATTCATCGTATCTCGGAATGTATATTCTCCGATATATCTGCGATTTTTCAAAATCCAGTTGATGAAATGGTATGTCAGCTTCCTGCCACGATTTGTAACGCCTTTGCTTGTCAGGTCGTCAATAATGCTGCGGATAGCCTCACCCTCAGCATATTTTCTGAAAATCTCTGCTACTATCGGAGCTTCCGTTTCGTGCTTCTGAAAATGCTTTTCGCTGTCAATCGTATAACCATAGGTTATATGACCGCCGTTGAATTTTCCCTTTATTGCATTCTCTGTCATTCCTCGGCTTGTTTTTAGTTCGAGGTCTTTGACATAATATTCTGAAAATCCCTCGAAAATGGACTCCATCAGTTTTCCTTCTGGGCTATCGTCAATAGGCTCTGTTGCAGAAATCACGCTGACCCCATTTTTATTCAGCTTGGATTTATAGATTACGCTGTCGTATTTATCACGGCTGAAACGGTCAATCTTCCATACGATTACGACATCAAATTCGCCTTTCGCACTGTCGGCTATCATTCGCTGAAATTCAGGACGGTTATCTGCACGCTTGCCTGAAATCGCTCTGTCTGCGTATGATTTTATTACGGTATATCCTTTACGCTCAGCAAAAGCCATACACTCACGAAGCTGTCCCTCGATACTTTCCTCACGCTGATTGTCTGAGGAGTATCTCGCATAAATTACTGCTTTCATCTTATTTTCCTTTCTGTTGAAAATGACTTTTCCTGTTTTAAGTATAGCATATATCGCCCTAACATTCAACACTTTAAAGCGGAAAATTTCTGTTTTTACATCTATGTACTGCCGTCCCCCGAATACGGTAATTCGGGGAATCGGCAGGGATTCGTCCTCAGGCGGCTTTGCATTCTTTCTCAGAAATCCAAGCTTCAAAGGCTGCTTGTCCTTCTTCTGTTGCATAGAACTCCTGTATCATGGTAAGAAACATTTTTGCAACACAGTCAAGCTCAAATTCGCTGATTTCGGTGTACTCCGTGCAGCTAACCGTTTCGGTGGATGTTTTCATAAACATACCCTCTTTCAGATAAAATCAGCAATTGCTGACATACTTTCGTATGTGAGGGAAACGGTATCGGAGTATTATATACAATAATAGCCACTCTGTTTTTTCACTCGGCGGCTCGTTTCATTCTCGGCTGTATTGCCGATTTTCACACAAGAGGGTTTGGGTTCCTCCAACAAGTTTTTTGCATTTGTCGCAACGGCGGTTTCGTAGAAAACCAAGCGATGTATAGACAAACGCTATGCTTGCTGTCACGAAGTTACGGTAAGCATAGTTTGCAAAAAAGCGGTTGTGTAGCCACAAGGGCGATGCTTGCTATCAACAGGAATGCACGAAAGTGCTGAGTAACTTTTTCAAGAGAGCCTCGCAGAGCGCACATACCACCGCTGTGGTATATAAGTGCGCCCTTGTCCTGCAAGGGAAGAAATCTGCTCATCAGAGCTTGACAACTTTCCCGAAGAAAAAATTTTCATTCCAGTTCAAAACGCTGCGTACATACATACCCTGAAAGAGAGAAATTTGTATAGTCTGGTATGTACGTACATACCTTTTTCACTTGGAGAAAGTTTTTTTACTCGATATGACTTCTGTATGAAACACGGATTCCCACATAACCTCTGACATAATTTCTGCCGTTATACGCCTTGTTCGTAGGTACAAGATTATACGTTTCGCAGTTATGGTAAAGCCAGTCGTAAAAGCTTTTCTGTTTCAGCTCCTGCAAGCCGTTGCCGTGACACCAATTCACATAAGCGTTGTAAATATCAACGGAACTGGTTGTGTAGTCGGGTAAAAGCTGAACAGCCTGTGCGTCGTTCATAAACTCTGCAATGTTACAATTTTCCTGCTTTATAGCTTCCATTGTTTCCTTGGTTTTTTCGCTGAGTGTAAAAATAAAGTCGTTGGCAATAAGACGCTTCAAGCCGTCAAGTGCCCAGAAGAAAATTCCGTCAAGCTCTGCTATAAGCTTTTCCGAAAGATAGCGGTCAGGCTTTCTTCCTGTGGGAACAGGCTTTGTGTTAAGCACGATAAGTCGTCTGTGCCAACCGTCCGTCTTATCATAAAGTGAAGTCGGATTGCCGTTTGAAAACACGATAGCTCTTGCACAGAGCTTCGCCTGCACAGCCTGAACATTTTTCTTTTCTACGGAAATACTTGTTTCCGCCGTTACAAGACTTTTCAGAAACGACGTGTCCTTGATAGCTTCAAAGCTCATATCATCATCAACAAGAATTGTCTTGCCTACAAGATTGCCCTGTCGAAATTTATTTTTTGAAAGAGCAACAATGCTGTCGAAATAACAAGTCTTGCCGAACAGCTTTTCGAGAATTACACCGATACGGCTTTTGCCTTCTCCGCCTCGTCCTACAAGAAACAGCATAGCCTGAGCCTTCGTGGTGTTCAGCAGACAATAGCCGAGAAATTCCTGTAAGGTTATAACGTCCTCTGGCTCAAGCAGGTCGTTTTGCGGCTTCATATTGCGACAAACCAAATAGCTTTGCTGTGAAGTTTACAACATCGCCGTGTTCTGTGCAGCCAAAGCAATAGAAGTGGTCGTCGTAGAGCTTCATCGACGGAGTTTTGTCATTGTGGAAAATGCAGGTGGTCATTCCGTTACGCACCTCTACGCCGTAATACTCGGCGGCAGAGGGAACGCTGACGGTTGCCTTAACCTCCCCGAAGATGTCCAAGTTGAATTTCTCATTGAAATTCCTCCTTTAAAACGTAATACAGCGTAAAGCTGACATACACTTTTGTATATGTAAGGGGGACATTTCGGGTAAATGGGGATATTCAATTTTTAAGATGCTGCGAACTTAACGTACTCGTTTTGTTCGTATCTTCATTATACACCGAAACATACGTTTGCGTAAATTGACAGAATACCAGAAATATCGGGTCTGAAAAAGTCGATTTTCCGGGGGTATGGTGTCATAACCAGTAGGGATTAGTCTGTTCGTCATTGTGCTGTGTTTGCTGTTCGTGTTTTGGTGCAGCATAAACAAAAAAATCCCGAAAGTGACACTTTTTGAAGCGTTTTTTCGGGACAGAAAAATAGCTGTTTCTATGCAATTCACACAAAAACAGCTATCTGAAATATTCGGTTTTTCGGCATATAGGAGGTGGAGATAAATCACTTTTCAGGGATGAGGTTGGCTATGCTTCTTGTTACTTCTTCGCAAGAAGTAACGCAAAGATACTTCTGACAGCGGAGCTATCACAAGTCTTTGCGCTCTTCGAGGGTAATCTGCAATGCTGCTTTAAAAAATAAATCTATTCGATATGTTCTGTTTGATTTCAAGCTCTTTGATTTTTAAAACAATCGAGCCGTTTATTACGAATAAAGAGCGTTCCATTTCATTAAAAATTTCTCGCAAATACTGTGTTGTTACTGTATCCATATTTATATTTGTAATCTTTTCATGTGTGATATCATTTTTCTTCTTATGCTCAACGGCATCGTAGTTTAACTCTTTTTTTAAAAATACATATGGATTAAAAGGTAAAGACTTATTATGCTGACTTTGAGAAATTATCGCATTAATATCGTTTCCTTCACACAGTACATCGTATATCTCGTTATATAGTTCTGTTGTTGTAATTGTTGAGTCATTAACCTTTCGCAGCATTTCTTTATAATGACTATTGAACTTCAAGAAATCATTATGTATCCCACGAAGCCAAGCTATTTTTCCGTCTGTCTTATATATGCTTAATTGCTTTATACCTGATATTAAACATACTGCTATTCCTGTTACTAAATCAGCAAATATATTTGAAAATATCGATGATACAAAACCATTTAAACTTAAGTAAGCATATGATATATGAATAGATATGAGAGCTGATACCAATAGTATTCCAACGGTTATAAATTGTGGCAAAGTAATTACGGTTTTAATTTTATTCCATACCTTCTTCATTTTAACCCTATAAAATCATTCATCCGAATACAACCGGTTTATCAAAAGCGTAAGTGCTTCCTGAACGCTATACTTACACACTTTAATGTCGTATTCGTTTTTTAAGTATAGCGAATAGCACTCATCCTGTGCTTTATCAAAAAGATTGATTGCATTAATTTCTTCCGCTGTTAAATTCAAACTTTCGAGTTCTTCAGCACAAGAACCAGTGTGTTTACAAGCAACGTCAAACAGTTCGCTTCCAAGTTCTTTACACAGCTTCTCTAATGGTTGCTGTGTTTTCTTCTTCGCTGCATAAACATCTTCCATATCCCCAAGAGCCTTTACAAAATCAATAAACTCAGTTGAAATGAGAAGTTTATTCAGCACCCTTCTGTATTTTTCTGATTCATATCCCCAGTTAATACACGAATGTTCTGTTCCTGTTATTGTTTTAATTATTTCTAAGGTTTCAATATTTAGCCCTGTTTCTTCTGATATGAGTGTTTTGATTTTTGTGCCTTTTGAATAATCACGCTCTCCTAACAAGTATCCCTGTCTCTTATACACATCTCCGAGCC
>ENA-UAOT01000905-UAOT01000905.1-human-gut-metagenome-genome-assembly--contig:-NODE-905-length-12904-cov-8.299167_pt1 | contig 12904 bp, 15 predicted proteins | sample MGYA00243475_ERZ654567 | MGnify/ENA primary metagenome ERZ654567 (study PRJEB26926, sample SAMN06164482) | human gut metagenome | biome: ENVO:00009003; feature: ENVO:2100002; material: ENVO:00002003... | reverse complement strand
AAGATTGTCATGCTTATAGCCCTGATTGTATTCCGCATCGGATGGTGGGCAACTATTTACTGCCAACAGATTCTTCTAGGTATGCTGACAATATTCGGACCGATCCAATGGGCATTCAGCCTATTACCGAAATGGGAAAGCAGCTGGGCAAAGTGGTTGACGAGATACTTGACGGTACACTTTTATGGAGCTATGCTATACTTTGTTGGCTTCTATGTTCTGCTACTGTTTGACATCGTATTGTGCATTCAGGTCGAGAACCTTGCTGCAATCACTGTTAATGAACAGACTATGGCTTCATATCTACAGAACTCATTCTTCTCAGCTGGTTACTTGATGGCTGCATCTATCGTAGCACTCAAGTGCTTGAACCTTGTTCCAGACTTGGCTGCATGGATGATTCCTGAAGGTGAGACAGCATTCTCAACCCGAAATTTCGGTGAAGGTGTTGCTAGTCAGGCCAAGATGTCTGCAACTGGTGCAATGACCTCTATGATGAGATAACATAAACTGTAAAATAAAAATTATGAAGATTGAAAAGAAGATCGAGCATTGGCTCAAAGATGAGAATTTTTGTGATTACTGTAACACAAGAATCAATGAAGAGATAAAAGAAATTCTATTGAATGGTGAGTATGACCACTTCTTTGAACTGTTGGATGAAGGCTTTGATGGAAACGACGAGTACGTTGTTCCATTGGTAGAATACTTATCGTGCAAACTTCACTATGCAAAGCTATTGAAGAACAAAGCTAAAAGAGAAAGTATCATCTGGTGGGTATTTACTCAGTTGAATTATGAGGGTTTCTATACAAAAGTATTCGCAATATACTTTGATCCATTGGTAAAGGAGACCAATATCACCATTATTAAGATGCTGAGAAAAGAGTATTTGCTATTAAAAAAACAAAGTGCATAAGTTATGGTAATCAAGAATTTAGAGAATAAGATAAAACTTGTCGGAATTATATGTACAGCATTCCTGATTGGATGTATTCTGATAAGCGTTTCCAGCATTTGGACAGCTCGTACAATGGTTACAGATGCTCAGAAGAAAGTCTATGTACTTGATGGCAATGTGCCTATCCTTGTCAATCGTACGACAATGGAAGAGACACTTGATGTAGAAGCCAAGAGTCATGTTGAAATGTTTCACCATTACTTCTTTACACTGGCTCCTGATGACAAGTACATCAAACATACAATGGAAAAAGCCATGTATTTTATTGATGAATCAGGATTAGCCCAGTACAATACTTTGAAGGAACGTGGATTTTATTCTAACATCTTAGGTACAAGTGCCGTCTTCAGTATCTTCTGTGACAGTATTAAATTCGATAAACCTAATATGGAGTTTACCTATTATGGTAGACAGCGAATTGAACGACGCAGTAACATCCTCATGAGAGAATTAGTGACTACAGGTAAACTGATGCAAGTGCCTAGAACCGAAAATAACCCTCATGGCCTTTTGATAGTCAATTGGAGAACATTGATAAACAAGGATATTGAACAAAAGACAAAGTCTAACTATTAAGCCTCATTGATATGAATGTTAAAGGTTTCAGAAGGATGCTCTTAGGCGAAAAGATGCCCGATAAGAACGATCCACAGTATAGAGAACGCTATGAACGTGATGTAGATGCTGGTCGTAAGTTCGCAAAAGCTGTAGGTATAGACAAGGCTGCTGCTAAAGTCCAACTCTTCGCAAACAATCATAAGAACTTGTTCTTGATAATCATTTTCAGCTTTATGATAGGTTGTTTTGCTTGGAATATCTACAGAATAACAACAGTGTATAATAGGCCAGAGAGTCAGCAGACGGCAACTGAGCGTCAAGATAGCATCTTACGCTCACGCCATAGTTTGAACAATAAACAAACAATTGAAAGATATGAAGATAACCGATAAAATTAATTTCAAACAGCCCAAGTACATGTTACCGGCTATCCTTTATATTCCGTTGTTGGTTGCATCATATCTCATATTCGACCTATTTGGTGCAGAAAAAGCTGAGATACCTGATGAAACTCTTCAGACAACAGAATATCTGAATCCAGAGATACCTGATGCTGCTATTCGTGGTGATGGTATCGGAAGTAAGTACGAAAATATGACCAAGTCTTTTGGTAAGATTGCCGATTATTCTGCGGTTGAGACCATCGAGCGTGAAGACCCGACAGAGACAAAAGAGAGTTATGAATCTCAATATACAGAGGAAGACATTGCCCAAATTGTAGAGAATACAGACGAAGAGGCTATGACCGAAGCCAAGAGAAGAGAGCAAGAAGCATTGGCCGAATTGGAAAAAGCACTTGCAGAAGCTCGACTTCGTGGCCAGCAAACGGTATTAGAGAATCAACCTACAGAACAAGATACCGTAAGCAGTTCCCCTCCTATCATAACGATGAAAGGTGAACTATCTGAAGACAGTAAGGCTGTAAACGCTATAAGTGAAAACGATGAAGCTTCGGAGGTGGTTAAGAAGGTCAAGACTTCGTCTGATTACTTTAATACGTTATCTCAAGAAGATAAAGAGCCTATGCTGATAAAGGCGATAATCGATGAAAACATAAAAGCTGTTGATGGGTCCAGGGTAAGATTACGATTGTTAGATGATGTTGAGATAAACGAGACCATTGTAAAAAGAGGTACATACCTATATGCAACACTGAGTGGCTTTTCATCACAACGAGTAAAGGGTAATATTACAAGCATTCTGGTTGGAGATGAACTGGTAAAGGTCAGTCTGTCTATATACGATACAGATGGACTTGAAGGATTATATGTTCCATCGAGTCAATTCAGAGAAACAGCAAAGGATGTGGCAAGTGGAGCCATGAGTGGTAATATGACCATCAATAGCGGAAACTATGGAAACAGTTTTTCTCAATGGGGAATGCAAGCTATTCAGAACGCCTATCAAAAAACAACAGGTGCAATAGGCAAAGCCATCAAGAAGAACAAGGTAAACCTGAAGTATGGAACATTCGTGTATATCATTAATAGTAAAGAACAGAAACAAAATTAAGGTTATGAAACTCGGAAAAATATTTAGCGTAATGAGTCTTGGATTGGTATTCTCTTCTCAAGCATTCGCACAGCAAACCTATCAGGAGATAGAACAGCTGACCGTCAATGAGTCTGTAACAACTGTAATCACTGCATCAGAACCAATTCGTTTTGTAGATATATCTACCGACAAGGTTGCTGGCGATCAACCTTTAGATAATGTCGTCAGATTGAAACCCAAAGAACCAGGCCATGAAGATGGTGAAGTATTGGCTATAGTAACGGTTGTTACTGAACGATACAGAACTCAGTATGCGTTGGTATATACCACACGAATGACAGAAGCTGTAATAGATAAAGAGGTCCAACTTCAGGAAATGAATGCATATAACAATCCTAAAATATCCATGTCTACAGCTGATATGGTAAGCTTTGCCAGACAAGTTTGGAACTCTCCTGCAATGTTTCGTAATGTGGCTCACAAAGAGCATAGAATGGAAATGAGGCTGAATAATATCTATGCCGTAGGAGACTACTTCTTCATAGACTTCTCTATCGAGAACAAGACTAACATCCAGTTTGACATAGATGAGATAAGGATAAAGTTAGCCGATAAGAAAATCAATAAAGCTACTAATTCTCAGATTATTGAACTCACGCCTGCATTGATCCTTGAGGATACCAAATCATTCAAAAAAGGCTATAGGAATGTGATTGTCATAAAAAAACTTACATTTCCTAACGACAAAGTCATCACTATCGAGATGACCGAAAAGCAAATTAGTGGCCGTAACATCAGCTTAAATATCGATTATGAGGATGTTCTTTCGGCAGATTCATTTAACAAGGTATTATTGGAGGAACGATAGTATGAAGAAAATAATGTTTTTGATTGCAGCATTAGCCGTTATGGTAGGTACTGCAAATGCACAGAACCGTTCGGGAAGACTGAGTTTAGGTACAGGCTTGTTGTATGAAAGAGGCATGGATTTAACCCTAGCCTATGAATATGAAACCAAGTATCATAATAGTTGGGAGTTCTTTGCTAATGCATATCTGAAGTGGGATGACTGCTCAGAGTGCAACCATATCTGTCCCAAATCATTTTGGAACAACTATAACTCTTATGGATTTGGTGCAGCTTATAAGCCATGTGTTATTAGAGGAAGAAACCATCATGGCAACCTACGAATCGGAGCTTCAGCAGGAAGTGATACAAAGAGATTTTTAGGTGGTTTACATCTGGGATATGAACACAACTATGTACTCCGTGGCGGATGGCGTTTGTTTGCTCAAGTGAAGAGTGACTTAATAATTAAAGGCGAAGATCTCTTTAGGACTGGAGTTGTATTAGGAGTTAAGATACCACTAAATTAATGATTGAATATGAAGAAAATACATTTCATTTTGATTGCAGTTATTGGACTTATGTGTGTAGCATGCGACAAACATATAGAAATGCCTGATTTGACATTGAAAACGGGACATGTTCTATGTACAGACGGAAGTCTATTGCCTTATAGTGAGTATTCCAAATCAAAGAGAAGAGCTATTGCTGTAGTGTTTCATATCAACCATAATCAAGACGTACAAGGTGATGGTTATGCAGTATATTTGAATGATATATATCCAAGCGAGTTTGCCGACACTTTGGGTATTAAGCAAGGGACATCGTGTAGCATTACAGCCCATGATGGTAATGAGAATACCTACGCTCTTCTCAATACAGCAAAGGCTGCATCACCTTTAGCTGAATCAGTTTTTGCCATGTGGCAATATGGACAAAGTGCCTATATCCCATCTGTAGAGCAAATGAGGCTTTTGTATTCAGCTAAGTCTACTATTAACCCGATATTGGAACAACTTGGTGGAGAACCATTGCCTGATGAAGCAGATGATTGTTGGTATTGGACCAGTACCGAGGTTGACGGTCAAGATTCTCACAAGGCATGGCTCTACTCATTAGGTAGTGGTGCTATGCAAGAGACCCCAAAGTTACAAGCTCACCGTTCCCGTCCTATTGTAACATTAAACAAATAACTTTGACTCATGGAAGAAAGCAAGGAATTACAAGGTTTTTATAAGATATTCAGAGCCGTCATCTATATCTCTGTCCTATTGGAGTTCTTTGAATATGCTATTGACCCAGCTACACTTGATAGTTGGGGCGGTATTCTATGCGACATACATGGACGAATCAAGAGATGGATGATATATAATGACGGAAATCTTATCTACAGCAAGGTTTGTACGTTCATTCTGATTTGCATTACATGTATTGGAACCAGAAACAAGAAGAAGTTAGAGTTCAATGCCAAGAAACAAGTCATCTTACCATTAGCCTTTGGTTTGGCACTTATTGGAACATCCATTTGGTTATTCAATAATCCAATGGAAATGAGGTTGTACACTCTTCCACTGAACATCATACTATACATGATAGCGTCTCTTATTGGTGTTATACTGATTCATATCTCTTTTGACAATATTTCAAAGTTCCTGAAAGAGGGACTATTGAAAGATCGCTTCAATTTGGAGAATGAAAGCTTCGAGCAATGCCAAGAGCTTCAAGAGAACAAGTATAGTGTAAATATCCCCATGAGATATTACTATAAGGGAAAGTTCCGTAAGGGATGGGTAAACATAGTAAACCCTTTCAGAGGCACTTGGGTTGTGGGTACTCCTGGTTCTGGTAAGACTTTCTCAATCATAGAACCGTTTATCCGTCAGCACTCTGCTAAAGGCTTTTCTATGGTAGTGTATGATTATAAGTTTCCGACTCTTGCCACGAAGCTATACTATCATTACAAGCTGAATCAGAAGCAAGGTAAACTTCCTCATGGTTGCAAGTTCAACATTGTCAACTTTGTGGATGTAGAATACTCTAAACGAGTAAACCCTATTCAGCTCAAGTATATCAATAGTTTGGCTGCTGCATCAGAAACAGCCGAAACGCTTCTTGAGTCTTTGCAGAAAGGAAAGAAAGAAGGTGGTGGCGGTAGTGACCAGTTCTTTCAGACATCAGCAGTCAACTTCTTAGCTGCATGTATCTACTTCTTCTGTAACTGGGAGAAAGAACCATACGACAAGGATGGAAATATACTCACAGCTGAAAAGAATCAAGACCCACAAACAAAGAGGATGATTCCTACAGGAAGAGTCTTTGACGCTAATGGTAATGAAGTTGAACCAACCTATTGGTTGGGCAGATACTCTGATATGCCTCATATTCTGTCATTCCTCAATGAAAGTTACCAGACTATCTTTGAGGTTTTAGAGACCGATAACGAGGTTGCCCCTCTCTTAGGTCCATTCCAGACAGCAATGAAAAATAAGGCCTTTGAGCAGTTGGAAGGTATGATTGGTACTCTGCGTGTCTATACTTCACGATTAGCTACGAAGGAAAGCTATTGGGTATTCCATAAAGACGGTGATGACTTTGACTTAAAGGTTTCAGATCCGAACAATCCGAGTTATCTCGTTATTGCCAATGACCCAGAGATGGAAAGCATTATTGGTGCTTTGAATGCTCTAATCTTGAACCGTCTTATTACTCGTGTAAATAGCGGTCTAGGCAAGAATGTGCCAGTGAGTATTATTGTCGATGAGTTACCAACGCTTTACTTCCACAAGATTGACCGTTTGATAGGTACAGCCCGTAGTAACAAAGTAAGCGTTGCTTTAGGTTTTCAGGAATTGCCACAGCTGGAAGCAGACTATGGCAAAGTTGGTATGCAGAAGATTATAACAACCGTAGGTAATGTCGTGTCAGGTTCAGCTCGTTCGAAAGAGACACTGGAATGGCTCTCAAGTGATATTTTCGGCAAAGTAGTTCAGCTTAAAAAGGGTGTAACAATCGATAGAGACAAAACCTCTATCAACCTTAATGAGAACATGGATAGCCTTGTTCCGGCATCTAAGATTTCTGATATGCCTACCGGTTGGGTATGCGGTCAGACTGCAAGAGACTTCGTACAAACCAAAGTTGGTCCGAATGGCTCTATGAACATTCAAGAATCTGAGGAGTTCAAAACTTCTAAATTCTTCTGCAAGACAGACTTTGATATGACTGAAATAAAAAAGGAAGAGCAAAACTATATACCTCTCCCTAAGTTCTACAAGTTCAAGTCCAGAGACGAGCGTGAACGCATCCTATACAAGAATTTCGTTCAAGTTGGCGAAGATGTCAAAGCTATGATTAAGGAAATCCAGCAGTATAAGGTAAAGTGAGGTTTATAGCCTCACTTTTTTATTTTCTGATGAAATGCTCAATTGCTGAATGCACCAATATGTAATGAGTCTTAGTTTGTTTGCACTGCTTCTCAAAGGGGTTGTAAAACTCCAGACACAAATCTCTATACAAATCTGGAAGTTCTTTCTTAATTTTGGATACTAATCTTTGGTAAGAACACTTTCTAGCTCCTTTCATAAGGCTATACCACTCATCAATACTAATACTTGCACAGTTGGTTTCGTAATACATAAGCACTATTTTTTTATTTCCCTCATGTTCAGAATATTTCATTTGGGAATTATTTTTGTGCTTACAAACTGAGAATATGTAAAATAAGACAAGGAATATTCTCATTATAACCATAGGGTCATTATGAAAAAGCACCATCACCAATCTTCTCTATATTGTCCGGAATATTTATGCTTTCAAGTTCCATGCAACTGGCGAACAAGTAATCTTCAATTGTGGTTATACTATTTGGAACAGTAATTTGTTTCAAACTGGAGCAGCCATTAAAAGCATCCTTTCCAATTTTTTTTACATTTTGGGGTATATTGATGTTCTGTAAATTTCTGCATCCGCTGAATGCATTTTCTCCAATTTCAGACAATCCATCAGGCAGACCAATACTTGTTATATTGTTGCAACCATCAAAAGCATATTGTCCAATCAATTTCACATTAGTTGGGATGTCAATTTTTTTAAGGCTATCGCAATCCATAAATGCATAATTTCCAAGTTTTTGTAAATTATCAGGCAGGATAATTTCCTGCAGTCTCTTACATAGCAATTATCGCTAATCGTCAAATGTTCAATGAATTATATCCAATGAAAAAAATAGCTAAAACAACGTCGATTCTTATATCGAACTCACGTTAAAATAACATTATAAAAATTAGATACATGAGCAAATTTTATGTTTTGCTGTTGGCTTTGCTGGTAATAGCAATAATCAACCTCGTAAGAGCGTTAAAAGAGAAGAAATCAAAAGGCAAATTCTGGGGAGTTACAATCAATGTTGTAGGCATTATATTGCTTGTAGTATCGATTGTTCTTTCGTTTTTGCAATAAACAAAATAGTATTTCAGTAATACTGCTGTTATTGCAATAGACACAAACAGAACAAGAAAAACGCAAAAATAACCCGCCAGCAGTTCTTACGGGATGCTGACGGGTTCTATTATTTTTTGTTTAAGTTTTTATGTTCTATAAGAACCTTTTTACAGGTCCATTTACAAGCTCACACAGACAAACTCGCTGTTTACCTCCAAAGTGGTTCATTCTTCCAATTTGTCGGAATACCGATTTTATGAATAGGTATGATTTGGGAACTTGCTTCAAATAACGCCTTTACTTTTTCTTGGATAGATTTGCTACCACTAACTGCTCTACAGAGATAAACCAAGGCACAAGCTACAGCATAAGGCTTTTTCTTTTGCATTTCTGAGAATTCGTTATTCAACCAAAGGTCTCTATGTCCCTTGATATTCGAGATTTTCTTGCTGAGTGCTCTGTTCCATAGACGAGAATGGTGTGCTATGATATTTCGCATTAACGAGATTATCTCTATCCAGTTGGAAAACTCTCTCGATGAGTAAAGTCCAAAATCATTTGCAATGGCAGACTTTTGTGGTAATTGATTCTTCAAGTTCTTGTACATCTTTGATAATGTACCGAAAGTAGCTACCTCAATTATCATCCAAGCATCAGGATTATCACCATCAAAACTATCTCCTTGCCAATTGGGATGGTTCTCAATGTACTTCTTAGCAAATGGTTCAGTGCTTCTCTCAAACTCATATTTTAAGTTAAGTACAAACTCTTGATGTCTATCAGCATCCTCAAACAATGAAGCATCAAGATACCAAAGTCCATTGCCTGCTGCTTTTGACATATGATTGATGATTTTAGCACGAAAAGCTACTTCGATCATTTCTATTGCATCAAACAACACCAATCGTAGGTTATGGTCGAAATTATAGCGTTTCATGACCATGTCAAAAGATGTATCAGGCAAGAAATCACCATCTGTAGAGTCATCAATCAGGTCTGTCCAGAAATACTTCAACCGGAAATAACTGATTCGAGCAAGCAAAGCTTTTGCTTCGCCTAAATCTTCAAATTCCATTCCTTTTGCTCTGAGCAATGAGATCTGTTCTTCTATTGTACGTGGGCGTTGGTTCATAATAATAAAAAAGCGACCCGCCAGCAGTTCTACGGGATGCTAACGGGTTCTGTTATCATTGACTCGGCACAAACCGATAATCATCATATTTACGATGCAAAGGTAATGCTTTTTGTCTCTAATAACAAATAATTGCAGAAATATTTTACAAGAATCATGCTTTTTCACTCTAAATCCTTACAATTTTAGAGAATTACCACGCTTCTGAGTCTGCTCATACCTGCCGATGGCAATATCACCCACCTCTCGGGAGGCCTTACGATATTCGCTGTTGGATAGGTTCTCTTTTTGGTCTGCTGTAAACATGAGGAATGTTCCGATAGTTTTGTAATCTTCCTTGTCCTTACCAAAGGCTTCCATAACACTATTGATGGTCTTGGCTTCCTCTCTGCTGAAGATGCTACGATATGTATCCTTGGCAAAACTGATGATCGAATCGACAGCCTTTCTGAAAGTGCCATTACTTTGTATCAGGATTTTTGTAAATATCCTCAGCATTTTGTCTCTCCACGAAAGACGGTCTTTCAGATTGCGGATTTCATCATCCTTTTTAAGTACAGCATTGCGAACGGCACTATCCATCTGCTGTGCAACTGTTTTCTTATAGGCTTCGAACTTGGCGGTTTCTGCCTGTGTCCGTTTGCGTTCTTCGGCTATGGCTTCGTGTGCTTCCGCCAAATCAAGTTTCAAGTCCTCTATATTACCTTTCAGTGCTTTGGACTTTCCTGTAGCCCAATCTGCAACAGCACCGAGCAATTGACTTCCTTTCTTCTTGTTCAGTTTGGATCGTTTATCACTGATAGCCTTGTCGAGTATTTCATTCTGCTTCTCTTTTTGCAGGGCTTCATCACGTAGGGGTTGTGTTATACTCTATGCTTCCTGAACCTCCTGCTCGGCAACCTTCACCTGATACTCTTTGTATCGCCTTACGGCATCCAAGTTAAAGATTTACCCCATAACTTTGCATCAAAATTCAAACGTTTTAGATGGCATATTAAATAACTAAAGGCTTCCCATAACGGAAGCTTTTTTTATATCCATTTGCATCAATTATTTATGTGCAAAGTTACTTCGATGTACAATCGACAAGTACCGCTACACATATATTCTCATAATGCAAATATTTATCAGAAATTAACGCAAGTTTGTAGAACATTTTTTCTACCTTTGCATTTGAAATTCCCACGCACAAAATGAAAACGCACCTTTGGTGCTTATGGAGTGGAACAAAAATTAATGCCAAAATGCAGATATCAGTTCATAACAAGACATTAGACTTATCAACCCCACAGGTAATGGGAATACTAAATGTGACTCCAGATAGTGTCTATGCAGGAAGTCGCAAGCAGACAGAACAGGAAATAGCAGAACGTACCAATCAGATAATCCTTGAAGGAGGCAAAATCATTGATGTTGGTGCCTTCTCTACTGGCCCTGGTTCTGCTGATGTCAGCGAGGAAGAAGAACTTCTCCGTATGCGTAACGGACTCGCCATTGTCCGTCGAGAGCAGCCAGATGCCCTCGTGTCTATTGACACCTTCCGTCCATCAGTAGCCCGTATGGCAGTTGAGGAATTCGGAGCAGATATCATAAACGACATTTCAGAAGGACGTGGCTACTACAACAATACCTCCAACGAAAATGCGAAAGTGGATGTTGACGCGAATGAGAATGAGCCTTCGGACATTCTTCTTGAAGTTGCCAGATTGCAAGTACCTTATATATTAATGTCGCTTCAAGCGGATCTTGAGAATACAGTTTCTGTCTTCCTCAAGAAAATCAAGGTCCTCAACTCAATCGGAGTAAAGGATATCATTCTTGATCCCGGCTACGGTTTTGGAAAGGATATCATCGCCGGCAACTACTCATTACTCTCTGCCCAACAGCAGCTTAAGGACACATTCAATCTGCCACTTCTCGTTTGCATCTCAAGAAAGCGCATGGTTTGGCGATTACTTGATTCTTCTGCCGATGAAGCCCTCAACGGCACGACAGTTCTCAACACCCTCGCCCTCGAACGAGGTGCCGACATCCTCCGAGTGCATGATGTCCGTGCCGCCGTAGAAGCCGTAAAGATTTTCACGGAACTTCGAAACAATAGCTAAGAGAGTTATTTACTCTTTACAAAAACGATTTTAACATAAAACAAAATTTTATGGTTGAATATGGGACAACTATACTTGTTGTCACTTGAAGAGGGTATGAAAATATCTCCGCCATCTCTCCACCAACTTTGGTATTATTAGTGTTGCATACCAAGGTGTATTGTGTCAAATGAGGCAATAATCTTTGAGTATAACATTCGTTATCTCGATTGAGTAAATCGATGGCTAATTTCACTGCAATTGTCGTGACAAAGTTTATATCAACAGATATTCCTGGTTCAAATGACACTTTTTCGAGTTCTGCCTCAGTCGTATAAAATCTTCGATTTTGATTCACACGCGCAGACATATGACCTGCAACTTCCATAAAATCTTTATATGTAGGCATTCCTGTAGGTAAGCAATAAAATATCTCTCCAGCAAAAGCTCTTTCCCAACACCCAATAGACATAAATGGCATTCCTACCTGTTGAGCTATTCCATTTGCATACAAATCTCCCTCTCGATTATCTGCTCCTCCGACCACAATTGTGTTAGAATCACAAAAATTCATCAAATCATTTAATGGAACTTCTTGAATTCTCATATTATAAGTAATAACTTCAGCATAAGGATTTATTTGGAGAATTCGATCTCGCATGGCATCAGTTTTGTATCTACCAACATCAAAGATTCCACATTGGTGACGACAGATATTATGATATCCCAAAATATCACTATCTACTAGCATGAATCTCCCTACACCAGCACGTGCTAACTCTAAAGCGAACAGACTACCTACGGAACCACATCCAATAAATACAGCACCCTTTGTTAGCATTATATCAGACTCCAGTATTCCCGTATTTCTAGAAAACACATCAAGTTTTAAGGTATATGTTTCTTGAGTTAATGGTTCCTTAATAATGCTAGTAACAGAAGCTTCAACTTTTATATGATTAAAAAGTAAATTCCCACCATCCCAATATCCTAGTAACAAGTTACTTGATATATTTTTGTCAGTTCCAAAAATATAATCAACCCACTCTAAGATGGAAGGCAATAAGTCGTTAAACTTCAATATATTCACTAATTCAGAAAGTAATCTTTTTTGAATTGTATTCAAATAGTCATTCTTATTTACAGAAATGCATTCGTCATTTTGTAATGTTTCTCTCTTTTCTATAAGAGAAGTTAATCGCCTCAATCCATCTTTATCTGTATTTTCTGTATCAAACAACTGATTTTCGTTTAAAATAGACTTTAATGGATTGACTGGTAAAACATATCCTAATAATGAACATCTCTTATCATCTTTAATTTTATCAGGTGAATCAAGTGGGATAAGATTAAATACATTTGCTGTCTCTTATACACATCTGACGCTGC
>ENA-UAOT01000904-UAOT01000904.1-human-gut-metagenome-genome-assembly--contig:-NODE-904-length-12905-cov-6.231751_pt1 | contig 12905 bp, 9 predicted proteins | sample MGYA00243475_ERZ654567 | MGnify/ENA primary metagenome ERZ654567 (study PRJEB26926, sample SAMN06164482) | human gut metagenome | biome: ENVO:00009003; feature: ENVO:2100002; material: ENVO:00002003... | reverse complement strand
CCAAGAAAGACACAACAAAAGCAATTGAAACAAGAGCAGCTGTGTTACAGGAATCTGAGCCGGCAGCAGAAGAAAAAAAGACAAGAGCAAGAAAAACTTCTGCAAAGACAACGACAGCAGCAAAAACAGCAGTAAAATGTGAAATGTATCTGCAGTTTGCCGGAAAAGAATATTCAGAAAAAGAGCTGATGAAAAAAGTAAAAGAAGTCTGGACAAAAGAGCTGAAGCATAAAGTAGGCGAGCTGAAAGATGTAAAACTTTATCTGAAGCCAGAAGAATCCGCAGCATATTACGTAATCAATAAAGATACAACAGGACGGATTGAATTATAAGAAATGAAAAATGCGTGGGCGATACGATGGTCTGCGTATTTTTTTGCTGTTTTTGTGAAAATTGCGGGATTGTAAACGGAAAGGGAAAAGGATACAATAAGCATATTAAAAACTGTCTCTGAATGGTTTTATCTTTAGTAATCTTAGGAAAAAGTCTAAACAAATCAAAGAATCAAAAAACGGCAGATCAGCCGAAATATTCAGTTATTTTATGGAAACGTCAGATAGTGATATTGCACTGCAGAAAAAAAATGATTATAATGGAGGAAAGTACATGGAAGAAAAGAAGACAAAAAATTTCTCAAAGTATCCAACTTTAAACAGGGAATACAAAGACAGCCTGTTTCGGCTTATATTCAGCGAAAAGAAAGATTTGCTGGATTTGTACAATGCACTGAATGGAACATCTTATAGTGATCCGGAAGAACTGGAAGTCAATACACTGGAGGATGCAGTTTATATTTCCATAAAAAATGATATTTCATTTTTAGTAGGAGGAACCTTGAACCTGTATGAGCATCAGAGTACATACAATCCCAACCTTCCGATTCGGGGGTTGATCTATCTGGCACATTTGTACGAAGGATATATAGAAGACGGACAGATCAATTTATATAGCAGTGGATTAAAAAAGTTACCGTTTCCTCAGTATTTTGTGTTTTACAATGGGACAAAAAAAGCGCCGGATCGCAGTCTTTTAAAACTAAGTGATGCATTTCAGAAGACGGGAAAAGACATAGAACCCTGTCTGGAGTGTCAGGTGGTGATGCTGAACATCAATTATGGACATAATCAGGAGCTAATGGAGAAGTGCAGGCGTCTGAGAGAGTACTCGCAGTTTGTTTTCATTGTACGTGAGCAGAAAAAAATGTATGAAGATCCAGAAGAAGCAACTTTGCGGGCAGTAGATATCTGTATCGAACAGGGAGTGCTTGTGGATATTTTGAGAAAGCATAAAGCAGAGGTGATCAGTATGGTATTGTCATCATTTAATCAGGAAGCATATGAAGAGGATATGTATGAGACAGGATATAAAGAAGGGGAACGGAGAATCAATACTCTTTATGAGAAATTACTCAAAGAGCAGCGAATGGACGATATGAAACGGGCAGTGGAGGATGAGGCATATCGGGAGACTCTGTTAAAAGAATATGATTTGTAAAAAGAACTGGCGGTTGAAGCTGAAATCAATCGCCAGTTCTTTTTATATTATTATTTGTCTGAGGGACCTCTCCGGTCGATCCCCTCTCAATTAATTTTGCATGTAACAGAAGTGTTCCGATGGATACTTGATTCATCAGACTGTCCAGAGCATAGTAAGCACTTTTGCCAAGCTGGATCCGTTCCTGGCGGATGGTAGTCAGCGGCGGGGAAGTATATGCGCAGATCGGGAGATCATCAAACCCGATGATGCTGATCTCGTCCGGAACTTTGTATCCGAGCTGCTGACACTGAATCATCGCGGCATTGGCGATCAGATCATGGTTGCAGACAATAGAGGTGATTCCCAGATCCAACAGACGGGGCAGATGCTTTTCCATACATTGAGTGATATAGTAGGAACTTCCCGCATAGGTCGGATCGGACTTTAGGCCGTTTTGTTTCAAAGCGTGGAAAAATGCTTTGTGGCGGATCTGCATGATATGAGAACCAAGGGCGCTGCTCAAATATCCGATTTTTTTATGTCCCAGTTTTTTTAAATGGGAGACGGCGAGTTCCATGCCTTCGTTGTTGTCGATTCCGACATATGCCATATTTGGATTTGCAATAATATAGTTGTCATACAGAACGGTCGGTGTTCTGCTGGTCTGAAAATCTTTCATCCACGGATCATTCAACGAAAATCCAACGACAAAAGCTCCCAGATACTGGTTCTGCAGCATAAAAACATCGTACGGGGTGCTTTTCTGCAGTTTTTCAGTAGTATCTACAATATCTACGGTATAACCGGCAGGTTCTGCAAGCTGGCGGAAGCCGAGCAGGATTTCATATCCAAATTGATGTGACTCTTTGTAATCTACGTTTTCAATCAGAATACAGAGTTTTTTCTCCGCAGCCTTCTGGCGGCGGATTTTTGTATATCCCATTTCAACAGCTGTTTCCAGTACGGTTTTTTGTAAAGTTTCGCTGATATCAGGTGCACCGTTTAAGGCTTTGGAAACAGTGCCTTTTGAGATATTCAGACGATCAGCAATATCCTGTAATGTAGCCATTGGGGCTCCTTTCTGCGTCCTTTTTTTGTTACTGTTCATAGTAACCTTTTTCATTATATAGAAAAAAAGTGGAAAATGCAATGAATATCCATGGAAAAAGAGAATGAGTTTCGGAAAGTTTCTTGTTTGCAAAAAAACATGGATTGTTGAAAGTGAATAAAAATACAGGATAAAAACTATGCAAAACATAGAAAATAAAGAGTACTATACGTTGTTAGGATTGACGAAACAGGGAAAAAATGATATCATCATCATGTACGAAATAATACGAAACAAAAATGAAAGGTGAGGGAACATGAAGAGAAGAGTTTGTGCAGTTGTGGAAAACACTCTGTATTGTATATAACGGCAGTGAAAAACAGAAGGAAGTGAAACTTTCAGAAGGGACATGGGAAGTTCTTGCAGACGGAGAGGACAGCTTTTTATGGAAACATCCGCAGATTGCAGCGAAACGTATGAAAGTTTCTCCGGTCAGTATTTTGATACTTGGAAAAAGGGAAGAGAGCAGGTAAAGTGTGATGAAATGGATGTATGGAAAACAAGACTGGAAAACGAGAGAGCGGGGACTGGAAAACTGTTATCTGATGACCAATGGACTGGGGGGATTTTCCTCCATGACGATGACGGGGGCAGTGTCAAGAAATGACCATGCTCTTTTGATGGCCTGTACAACAGCGCCAAACTGCAGATACAATATGATACACCGTTTAAAGGAAGAACTTCTGACAGAAACAGGAGATGTGCTTACACTGTCTACACAGGAGTTTGAGGAGCAGACACCGGAGGATGGATATCTTCATCTGGCGGCATTTTCCTATGAAGATATTCCAATCTGGAGATTCCTTGTAAATGGTGTGGAGATTAAAAAGGAAATCGGAATGCCGCAGGAAAAAAATACGGTGGCGCTTTGTTATGAGATCAAAAACCGCAGCAGCCGGAATGTGGAATTTGTGCTGACTCCATTTTTCCAGTTCGTACCAAAGGGAGCCGATCTCTTGCCGGGGCAGGAAATCGTATTTACAGGAGAAGCAGTGGAAAGTGAGGGAATGACACTGCATCTTCGTACAAACGGAATGATAAAAGAGATAGCAGAGACAGAGGAAGTTTATTTTTACCGCTATGATGTCTGTGACGGACGCAGGGCGTATGGACACGCAAGAGCCAACCATCAGATCCGTCTGCAGGCAGAGGCGGGAAAACAGGTGGTTCTGGAAGTAGTCTATGAGATGGAACCATCAAAAAACAGTGCACAGACGATCATTGAGCAGACGAAAGCAGACAGAAAACAGCTCGAGGAAACAGCCGGATTTACTTCGGAGGCTGGGAAAATGCTTTCAAAAAGTGCCAGACAGTTTGTTTCAAAACGGGAATCCACGGGGGGAGATACAATACTGGCAGGGTATCCGTTTTTTGAAGACTGGGGCAGAGATACGATGATTGCACTTCCGGGAATCTGCATTTCTACCGGACAGTTTGAGACTGCAAAAAGGATTCTGCGCACCTTTGCACAGAATGAGAGAGACGGTCTGATGCCGAATCTGTTTCCGGAGGGAGGAAACGAGCCGCTGTACAATACAGTCGATGCGGCACTGTTGTTTATCAATTGCGTGTATTTGTATTATGAAGCAACAAAAGATATGGAGTTTGTCCGGGAAGTGTATCCGGTGATGGAGCGGATCATGGATGGATATCAGAACGGGACAAAGTTTGGGATCCACATGGATACAGACGGGCTGATCTGTGCAGGGGAAGGTCTTGCTCAGGTGACCTGGATGGACGTACGTGTGGGAGAGATTCTGCCGACTCCAAGACACGGAAAGCCGGTGGAGATCAATGCCTACTGGTACAATGCCTTAAAAATTATGGAAACATTTACAGAAGAAGCAGAAACAAGCAGATACTACGCGCAACTGGCAGAAAAGGTAAGGGATTCGTTTACAGAAAAATTCTGGATGTCGCAGAAAAATTGTCTGAAAGACCTGGTTTCCGGAACAGAGGCAGATACCCAGATCCGCTGCAATCAGATCTGGGCACTCTCCATGCCGTTTACGATGCTGGAGCCGGAAAAAGAGCGGAAGATAGTGGAAACTGTTTTTGAAAAGCTGTATACTTTTTATGGGATGCGTACACTGGAAGAAGCAGATCCGGAATTTCATCCATACTATGAAGGAGCGATGGAAAAGCGGGATATGGCATACCATCAGGGCACTGTATGGACGTTCCCACTGGGGGCTTACTATCTGGCGTATCTCAAGGTTCACGCATACAGTGAACGCGCAAAACAGGACGTAAAAGAGCAGCTGGAAGTTCTGGAGTGCGCACTTAAGGAAGGGTGCATTGGACAGCTGCCGGAAATCTACGACGGGAAAAACCCAGTGTCTTCCAAAGGCTGTTTTGCACAGGCATGGAGTGTCGGAGAATTGCTCCGTGTATATGAACAGATTGAAAAAAAGAAGAAATAGAACATGGAATCTGAAAGGAGAATGATAATGGAAAAAGAATTAGAGCAGATGTTACAGACAGTTTGCAGCAAAGGAATAAAAGAGGCATCCAGTGAAGAGATTTACGCAGCGCTTCTTCAGTGGTCCAAAGAAAAAATGAATGGTATGAAACACAACGAGGGAGACAGAAAACTGTACTACATTTCCGCAGAATTTCTGGTGGGGAAACTCTTGTCCAACAACCTGATCAATCTGGGTGTATTTGAAGAAGTCAGAGAAGTGCTGAAAAAACACGGACACGATCTGACAGAGATTGAAGAAGTAGAATTGGAACCATCTCTTGGAAACGGAGGACTGGGACGTCTGGCAGCATGTTTCCTGGATTCCATCGCAACACTCGGACTTAATGGAGACGGTGTGGGACTGAACTATCACGACGGATTATTCCTTCAGAAATTTTCTGACAACAAACAGTGGGAAGAGAAAAATCCATGGATCACAGAAAAGAGCTGGCTGACAAAAACAGATGTGAGTTTTGAGGTTCCGTTTAAAGATTTTACTCTGAAATCTACCATGTATGATATTGACGTACCGGGATATCAGAGCGGCTGCAACAAACTGCACCTGTTTGATCTGGACAGTGCAGATGAGAGCATCATTGGAAACGGGATCCAGTTTGACAAACAGGATATCCACAAAAACCTGACATTGTTCCTCTATCCGGATGACAGTGATGAGGCAGGACAGCTTCTGCGTATTTATCAGCAGTACTTTATGGTCAGCAATGCAGCACAGTTGATCCTCAAAGAAGCCGAGGAGCGTGGAGTGAATCTGTATCACTTGCATGAGCATGTGTGTATCCAGATCAACGATACCCATCCGACGATGGTGATCCCGGAACTGATCCGGATCCTCACTGAGCAGAAAGGATTCAATATCGACACTGCAGTGGATGTGGTGAGCAAGACCTGTGCCTATACCAATCATACAATCCTGGCAGAGGCGCTGGAAAAATGGCCGATCTCTTACCTGGAAAAAGTAGTGCCTCATCTGATGCCGATCATCCGGGAATTGGACAGACGGGTCAGAAGAGATTTCCACGATCCAAGAGTGTATATCATCGATGAGATGGACCGTGTGCATATGGCACATATCGATATCCATTTCGGATATGCAGTAAACGGTGTGGCAGCGCTTCACACAGAGATTTTAAAAGAATCTGAGCTGAAACCGTTCTACGATATTTATCCGCAGAAGTTCAACAATAAGACCAACGGAATCACATTCCGCAGATGGCTGGTACACTGCAATCACAATCTGGCAGAGTACTTAAAAGAACTGATCGGACCTGGATATATGGAGAATGCAGAAGAACTGGAAAAACTTCTGGCATATCAGGATGATGAGAATGTTCTTGCAAAATTGAAAGAGATTAAAAAAGAAGCAAAAGCAGAGTTAAAGAAATATCTCAAGATGACACAGAATGTGGAGATTGATGAAAATTCTGTATTTGATATCCAGATCAAACGTCTCCATGAGTATAAGAGACAGCAGATGAACGCACTGTATGCGATCTACAAATACAAAGAGATCAAAAAAGGAAATCTGCCGAAACGTCCGCTCACAATGATCTTCGGAGCAAAGGCAGCTCCGGCATATACGATTGCCAAAGATATCATTCATCTGATCCTCTGCCTGCAGCAGCTCATTGACAATGATCCGCAGGTAAGCCCATATATGAAGATCGTGATGGTAGAAAACTACAATGTGACAAAAGCAGAGAAGCTGATCCCTGCATGTGATATTTCCGAGCAGATTTCGCTGGCATCCAAGGAAGCCTCCGGAACAGGAAATATGAAATTCATGCTCAACGGCGCCGTGACACTTGGAACAGAAGACGGAGCAAACGTAGAGATCCACCAGTTGGTAGGGGATGACAATATTTATATCTTCGGAGAAACATCAGAAAAGATCATCAAGCTGTATGAGACAGGAGAATATTGTTCCAAAGACATCTATGAGAATGATCCGCTGGTAGAAGAGCTGGTAGACTTTATTATCAGTAAAGATTTGATCCGCATCGGAGATCCGGTGAACCTGGGACGTCTGTACAAAGAAATCGTAGGCAAAGACTGGTTCATGGCACTTTTGGATGTGAAAGATTATATCAGAACAAAAGAGCAGATGCTTTCTGATTACGAAGATGAAAAAGCGTGGGAGAAAAAAATGCTGGTGAACATTGCCAAAGCCGGATTTTTCTCTTCCGACAGAACGATTGCAGAGTATAACAGAGACATCTGGCATCTGTAGGATATGGCAAAAGCAAAAGGAGAGAGTAAAATGAGAAAAACAGGAATTTTGATGCCTGTATCTTCCCTCCCGTCCCGAACGGGAGTGGGAGAGATGGGGGCAGAAGCATATCATTTTCTGACATTGTTAAAAGAAAGCGGTGTGAAGATCTGGCAGATTTTGCCGATGAATCCGGTGGGATACGGAAACTCCCCGTATCAGCCATATTCTTCCTGTGCAGGGGATGAGCTATATATCAGTCTGGATACGCTGTATGAGGAAGGGCTGTTAAAAGAAAGACCAGAAGGGTTTCACGAATATGCGACGAAAGTCGATTACGATGCTGTGCGTCTGCACAAAGAGCCTTATTTAAGAGAAGCTTTTCAGGCATTTCTTACAAGTGGCGGTTGTGAGACAAAAGACTATCAGGAGTTTGTAGCTCAGAGCTGGGTATATGAATATGGTGCTTTCCGTGCACTGAAAAAGGCAAACGGGGGATGCTGCTGGAATGAATGGAAACAGGAAGATAAAATGTGGCCGGATGCGAGAACGGATTTGGCGCCTGAGTTAGAAACAGAAGTGCAGTATCATATGTTTTTACAGTATGTATTTTTCAGTCAGTGGATGAAACTGAAAGAAAAGGCCAATGCGTATGATATTCAGATCATGGGAGATGTGCCGTTTTATGTGGGGGTAGATTCTGTGGACGTGTGGGCATCAAAAGACAATTTCCTTCTGGATACAGACGGAAGGCCGATCTTTATTGCAGGAGTTCCGCCGGATTATTTCAGTGCTACCGGTCAGAGATGGGGCAATCCAATCTACAACTGGGAATATTTAAAAGAAAACAACTATCAGTTCTGGGTGGACCGGATCGGATACAGCAGCAAGCTGTTTGACATTATCCGGATCGATCACTTCCGGGCGTTTGACACCTTCTGGAAAATTCCGGCAAGTTGTCCGACAGCTGTGGAAGGTGAGTGGATTGAGGCGCCGGGATATGAAGTGATCGACACGCTCAAAGAGAAGATCCCGGGTGTAAATCTGGTGGCGGAAGATCTGGGAGATCTCAGACCGGAAGTACTGGAATTGAAGGATCACTATCATCTGAAAGGCATGAAGATCCTTGTATTTTCGATTGAGACAAAAGGAAAATATGCATATGACAGCTTCCGCGATGTAGAAAATATGATCGTGTATACAGGAACGCATGACAATGATACTTTGATGGAGTGGTATCATAATCTGACCTGCGCGGCGAAGCGTAAAGTGCGCAGATTTCTCACACGTGAGGGAATCAGACAGGGAAGTGTCAAAGACCGTCTGCTTGCTTATACATTAAAGAGCAAGGCAGAATATGCGATTATTCCGATGGCGGATATTTTAGGGCAAGGAAAAGAAGGGCATCTGAATACACCGGGGACAGTCGGTTCTCCGAACTGGGAGTGGAGAATGCCGGACTTTACACTTGCCGGGAAAGAACTGAAACGATATAAAAATCTGATCACATTCCGGAACTAAAGGAGAGACAACATGCAATTTGCTGGAATTTTTCATAAAACATCAGAACAGATGAGTTATGCGTTAAATGAAAATGAGCTGATCGTAAACTTAAGAACAGGATATGATGTCAGACGGGTCTTCATTCATTATGGAGATCCGTTTGAATCGGGAATCCTTGGCGGAAACGAGAAATGGACCGGAAAGAGAGAGGAAATCTGTTTTAAGAAACGTTTGCGTCACCAGCTCTGGTGGACAACGACATTGGTTCCAAAGTATAAACGCTGCAAATATTATTTTGAATTACATACAGAGGAAGAAGTCTGGTATTATTTTGAGGATGGATTTCTGACAGAAGAACAGATGCAGATGGATGGAAGGATGCAGCAGTGCTTTACCGTACCGTGGATGAATCCTGCGGATATTAATGTGACGCCAGACTGGGTCAACGAGACAGTATGGTATCAGATTTTTCCGGACCGGTTCTGCAGGGGAGCAGATACGAAGGAAGAGGCCGGTGTGACGAAGTGGCGCACTGGTACTGTGACAAATGAAGAAAGGTTTGGCGGAAATTTAAATGGAATCCGGGAAAAAATTCCTTATCTGGAAGGGCTCGGAATCACGGGAATCTACCTGAATCCCATTATGAAAGCAGAATCCAACCACAAATATGACACCACAGATTATACGGTGATCGATCCTCATTTTGGAACGGAGGAAGAATTTAAAGATCTGGTAGAAGAGGCGCATCAGCATGGGATTCGGATCATGGTGGACGCCGTGTTCAATCATTGTGGAAGAAAGTTTGCACCATGGCTGGATGTTCTGGAGAAAAAAGAAAAATCTGCGTATGCAGACTGGTTTATGATCCATGACTGGGAAACAGTCGAAAAACGGGCAGATACGAGAGATGGACGGTTTTATTCATTTGCATTTACTGATGGAATGCCAAAGCTGAATACAAATAACGAAGAAGTAATTCAATACTTCTGTAAAATATGCGAAGACTGGATCCGCAAATTCGATATTGACGGAATCCGGTTTGACGTGGGAAATGAAGTTTCCCATCGTTTTCTGAAAAAAATCCGGGAGCATTTAAAACAGATGAAACCGGATCTGTACTTACTGGGTGAAATCTGGCATGATGCAAGTCAGTGGCTTCTGGGAGATGAGTACGATTCTGTAATGAACTATCCTCTGATGAGCGGAATCCATGATTTCTTCTTAGATCGGGGAATGGAAAAAGAAGAATTTGAGTATATGGTGAACCGCTGTTATACGATGTATATGCAGCAGAGCAACAATGTGATGTTCAATCTTCTGGATTCTCATGACACGCAGCGTCTGATGAGTCGGTTTGATGATCTGGATCTGTTTTACCAGCAACTTGCCGTGTTGTTGACAATGCCGGGAAGTGCCTGTATTTATTATGGAACAGAGATTGCAATGGAAGGCGGTTTTGATCCGGACTGCCGCAGATGTATGCCGTGGCAGGAACTGGATTCATCCGAAAACCAGGAAAAAATCCAGATCATGCAAAAGCTGATCGCAATGCGGAAACAGGAAGCAGCCTGCAAAAGTCTGTATTTCCATTTTCCGAATGAGTATGAGAAGAGACGTCTTGTGGAGTATATCAAACTGGATCAGGACGGCAATCAGCTGGAAGTACTCTTAAACTGTTCTGAGGAATCGGTATCAGTAAAAGAAGAGGGAGAAGTTTTGTTTTCCCGCAGATTTGAGCAGGGTGTATTGAAGAAAAACGGAACTTTGATCAGAAGAAAGAAATAAAGGAGAACATCAATGGAAGGGACAAGAAAAGAACACTGGTGGAGGGATGCGGTGATCTATCAGATTTATCCACGCAGTTTTCAGGACAGCAATGGAGATGGGATCGGAGATCTGCGAGGGATCATTCAGAGACTGGATTATTTAAAAGAGCTGGGAATCGATGCGATCTGGCTGTCTCCGGTCTGCAAATCCCCGCAGGATGACAATGGATATGACATCTCTGATTATCAGGATATCGATCCTATGTTCGGAAGTCTGGATGACATGGAAGAGCTGATAAAAGAAGCCAAAAAGAGAAATATCCGGATTATCATGGATCTTGTGTTAAACCATTCTTCTGATGAGCATCGCTGGTTTCAGGAGGCAAAGAAAAGCAAGGATAACCCGTACCATGACTATTATGTCTGGAGAGATGGGAAAGAGGGCGTGTATCCGAATGATATGAGATCCGTATTTGGGGGATCTGCCTGGGAATGGGTGCCGGAACTGGAACAGTACTATTTTCACCAGTTTTCGGTAAAACAGCCGGATCTGAACTGGGAGAATCCAAAAGTGCGCCGTGAGATCTATGACATGATCCTCTGGTGGATGGAAAAAGGAGCGGGCGGATTCCGTCTGGATGTGATCGATCAGATCGCCAAGGAGCCGGATCAAAAGATCACAAACAACGGACCGAGACTCCATGAGTTTATTCAGGAACTGAGCAGGGAAACATTCCAAAAGGGAGATCTGATCACAGTAGGAGAGGCATGGGGCGCAGATATTGAACGCGCCAAATTGTACAGCAATCCGGATGGAAGCGAGTTTTCTATGGTGTTCCAGTTCGAGCATATTGGTCTGGATCAGCAGGAAGGAAAGTCGAAATGGGATGTGGCGCCGCTTCCAGTAGTGAAATTAAAACAGGTGCTTGCAAAATGGCAGAGAGAACTGCACGGATGTGGATGGAACAGTCTGTTCTGGAACAATCACGATCTGCCAAGAATCGTGTCCCGTTGGGGAAATGATCAGAAATACCGCGTGGAATCTGCAAAGATGCTTGCTACCTTGCTGCATGGAATGCAGGGAACTCCTTATATCTATCAGGGAGAAGAACTTGGTATGACAAATGTGCGCTTTGCAGATATCAGCCACTATCAGGATATTGAGACACTGAATATGTACAAAGAGCGTCTGGATGAAGGATACAGCAAGGAAGAAATCATGCACTCCATTTATGCAAAGGGCAGGGACAATGCAAGAACGCCGATGCAGTGGAGTGGTGAGGTGAATGCAGGATTTACAAAGGGAACCCCATGGTTGGAAGTGAATCCGAATTATACGAAGATCAATGCCGAGTCGGAACTATCCGATCCCGATTCTGTATTCTACTATTATCAGAAGCTGATCCGGCTGAGAAAAGAACATTCCGTGTTTGTAAACGGAGAGTTTACACTTTTGATGGAAGAGGATCCGCAGGTGTTTGCCTATATAAGAAAAGAAGGCGATACAGAAGTCCTGGTATGTGCAAATTTCAGTGAAACACCGGCAGCGTGCGATCTTTTGAGTGAATGGAAAGACGGAGAGGTACTGATCTGGAATTATAAGGAAAAAGGAGAGACTGGGGTGCTCAGACCTTATGAAGCAATGATGATCAGAAGATAAATAGAAAATCCATATTTGAGAGGGGGAGGAATCTTCCTCTCTTTTTGCGTAATAAGAAATGATGGAGTTTTTGAGGTGAAAAACGAATTTCAACTTTCTCTTTTTAAATAATCATGTTATAATGCAGAAAAGCATAAAAATTCTGGTTTTCTAAGCGGAACCATACCGCATCTTTTATTCTTATAGCATATCGGAAAATCTCTATGCTTTGATTTCAATCTAAAACAGCAGAGAGGTTTGAGAGAAAGATGCCGTATTGGAAAGCCTCCTGCAGCTATTTTCATTCAAGGAGGTATTTATATGAACCAGACAACACAGATGCAGCCCGTAAACAGACTGTACAAATCGAGGATTTTTGCCATGCTCTACAGTGACAGGAAAGATCTGCTCGATCTGTACAATGCGGTCGGCGGAAAACATTATGAAGATCCGGAATTGCTGGAAATCAATACACTGGAAAATGCAATCTACATGTCGATGCATAATGATCTGTCCTTTCTCATTGATTCCAGACTTTCCCTATATGAGCATCAGTCCACCTACAGTCCCAACCTGCCCCTGCGGTATTTGTTTTATATCTCGGATCTGTATTCCGGGATGACAAAAGATGAAAACCTGTATGGTACGAAATGCATTCAGATTCCGCCCCCGCAGTTTGTGATTTTTTACAATGGAAGTCAGGAACAGCCGGATCGAAAAAT
>ENA-UAOT01000901-UAOT01000901.1-human-gut-metagenome-genome-assembly--contig:-NODE-901-length-12948-cov-7.108043_pt1 | contig 12948 bp, 9 predicted proteins | sample MGYA00243475_ERZ654567 | MGnify/ENA primary metagenome ERZ654567 (study PRJEB26926, sample SAMN06164482) | human gut metagenome | biome: ENVO:00009003; feature: ENVO:2100002; material: ENVO:00002003... | reverse complement strand
CTGTAAAAGTCACCCTTCTCTTTTTACGACACTTGTTCCCTTTAGAACAGGTATTTCTCCGACCGTACTTTCTCGACCAGTTGGAAAGCGTGCTGCCATGCCTCCTCGCTGAAAGTCGTTCCGACCACTTCGATCACCTTCCCGGCGACGATGGCACCGATCGTACCGCACTGGCGCAGTGTCAGCCCCTCGCATAACCCGGAGAGGAATCCGGCGGCATACAGATCGCCCGCACCCGTCGTATCGACCCGCTTGGCCGCAGCCATGATCCCCACGTGGACCACTTCGCTGCCCCGCTTGATCAAAGCCCCCTTGATACCGACCTTCACGACGGCCAGTTCGCACAGCTCCGAAAGCATCTGCAAGGCATTGAGCGGCTCGCCCTCGCCGGTGAAGGCTTTCGCTTCGTCCTCGTTGGCAAAAACGATATCGACGTAATCCTGAATGAGCGAGCGCAGAAATTCCAGGTTGGCCTCCACGACATTGAAACTCGCCAAGTCGATCGCCACCTTCAAGCCGCAGGCTTTGGCCGTGCGGACCGCGCCGGCAATCAACTCGTGATCCTGCACCAGATAACCTTCGATATAGAGACAGTCGTAACCTTCGAAAATAGCGGACGTAACCTCTGCCGCACTCAACTCCAGCGCAGCCCCCAGGAACGTCACCATCGTCCGTTCCCCGTCGGGAGAAATAAGCGACACGCACCGTCCCGAGCGCTCCTTCCCCCGGAAAATAAAGGGTTCGATACCCAGGTTCTCAAGAGCCTGAATAAAGAAATCTCCCGTCTTGTCGGTTCCCACCTTGCCGATAAAGCCCACGTCGCAACCCAACCGGGCCATCGCCCGGATCGTATTGCCGGCCGATCCGCCGAGCGAGAGCGAGTAAGGCAGACCGGCGACCGATTTCGAAATCTCGGTCTGCAAGGCCGCATCCACCAGGCTCATCGAACCTTTCGGCAAATTGAACGTATCGAGTACTTTGTCGGTCTTCAGATTGACCAACATGTCTGTCAAAGCGTTTCCTATTCCTATTACGCGTTTCATGAAGTCAGTATTGTTCGAAAATAATGTCAGATAGAGAGGATGCGCACCAGATCCACCGCTCCGCGGTCGATAGTCCGGTCGTGGCTGACGGCACGCGAGAAGGGAACATAGACGATCTGCCCGTTGCTCAGACCGATCATCACGTTGCGCTGCCCCTCCATGAGCGCTTCGATGGAGGCTTCGCCCATACGCGAAGCCATGATACGGTCGATCGCCGACGGCGACCCGCCCCGCTGGATATGTCCCAGAATGGTCACCCGGGCATCGTACTGCGGAAACTCCTGCTTCACGCGTTCGGCAAGCCCCATGGCACCGCCCGTAGCGGGATTCTCGGCCACCAGCACGATCGCCGAATTTTTACTTTTGCGGAATCCCTGATTGATGAGTTCGCCCAATTGATCGACCTCCGTGTCCATCTCGGGAATGATCGCGGCTTCGGCTCCCGAAGCGATCGCCCCGTTCAACGCCAGATAGCCGGCCGTATGTCCCATAACCTCGACGAAGAAGAGGCGTTCATGGCTGGAAGCCGTGTCACGCAGTTTGTCCACCGCCTCGACGATCGTATTAAGCGCCGTATCGTAGCCGATCGTAGCGTCCGTACCGCCCAAGTCGTTATCGATCGTACCCGGCAGGCCGACGATCGGCACATCGAACTCCTGGGCGAAAATACAGGCGCCCTTCAACGAACCGTCCCCGCCGATCACCACCAACGCATCGATACCGCTGCGCTTCATATTCTCATAAGCCCGGCGGCGCCCTTCAGGGGTCATAAACTCCTGGCTGCGGGCCGTCTTCAGCATCGTGCCGCCCTGCTGGATGATATTGCTCACGGAATCCGATTGCAGGTCGATGATTTCGTCATCGACCAATCCCTTATAACCGCGCATGATACCTTTTACGGAATACCCATTATAGATCGCCGTACGCGTCACGGCACGGATCGCGGCATTCATCCCGGGAGCATCGCCCCCCGAAGTCAGCACTCCGATACACTTAATTGCAGCCATACTTTTTCTTTTTACTGAAAAAACGTTCAAATATACGAATAAGTCGAGAACAAAAGCGAATTTTATTCGGTTTTGTCGAGCGGAAGTATCTTCGGCGTAAGCCAAATATACGAATAAGCCGCGTGCAAAAGCAAATTTATTTGCATTTTGCCCAGGCGAAGTATTTTAGACGAAGTCAAAGATACGAAGAACTCGCGTAAAAACGAAAGAATCGGATAGATTAAGATAAGTGACTGACACTAAAGAAAGTCAAGCGGTATATCTCCCTGTCTGTCCGACTCATCAAAAAGTAGGATTGCGAGAGGTTAAGAAGGGCGATTGCTACTTATCCGTTGCCTTTTTCGGCCCGGAAAAATTCGCTGAAAAACACCCTGTCGAACCGTTTGCTACCGCAAAGAACGCTTGTATTTTTCGGTATTCGTAGGGAAAAGATAACCGTTTTTTTCGATTATCGGGAAAATTACAGCCGCGTTTATTCGATCCGGGGTTCTGTTTCGCTGGTCCGCTATATTTTTCATGGCTTCAAATGGCTCTATATCAACTAATTTTGCAATTAGATAAATAGAGTTATGGAACAAATGGATGTAAGGGTCGCGTTCTACCTTAAAAAGAGCGAAACGAATGCCGATGGTTGTTGTCCCGTCATGGCACGATTGACCGTCGGCAACCATTCCGAGGCGGCTTTCAGTGCCAAGATGTCGGTTCCCGTATCGTCGTGGGCATCGGGCCGCGCCACGGGAAAGAGCGCCGCTACGCGGGAGATCAACCGGAAGTTGGACGAACTGCGTGCCTCGGCACTGGCCATCTACAAGGAACAGTCTGCGATACGGGAGGTCGTGACCGCCGAAGAGATACGGGATCTGTTGCTGGGCAAGGCTTCCGGACAAACAACCCTGCTTAATTATTTTCAAACGTTTATCGAACATTTCGAGAAGCGCGTGGGTGTAAACCGCGAGAAAGACACGCTCAGATCCTATCGCTATGCCCGTAATTGCGTCTCCGCTTTCCTGCAAACACAGTACAAACTCTCGGATATTCCCTTTACTGCCCTCGACCGGTCGTTCATCGACAGGTACGACCTCTACCTGCGGACGGAACGCCGCATCGCGCCGGGAACTATCGTCCTGCTGACCACAAAGCTGAACACGATCGTCGGCGAGGCGATGGCGGAGGGTATCATCACGGCCGATCCGTTCGCCGGGTACGAACCGAAACGCCCCGAAAGGGTGCAGAAATACCTCACTGCCGACGAATTGCACCGGCTGATGACCACGCCGCTCCATCACCCGACGCTCTACCAAACCCGCGCCCTGTTCCTATTCTCGTGTTATACGGGCATTCCTTACGGGGATATGTGCCGCCTGAGCGAAGACGATCTGGAAATTGCCGAGGGCGGCGAGGTGTGGATCAAAACCACGCGCAAGAAGACGAAGATCGACTACGAACTGCCGCTGCTCGATATTCCCCTCCATATTCTCGACAAATACAGGGGTATCGCGCCGGAAGGGAAATTACTTCCTATGTATGGCAACTCTACACTCAACCGGGCTCTGAAACGTATCGCCTCGATCTGCGGTATCGAAAAACGACTCGTTTTCCATGTGGCAAGGCACAATTTCGGGACACATATTATACCCTCTCGATGGGCGTACCTATCGAAACTGTGAGCCGTATGATGGGACACAAGAGCATCACCACGACTCAGATTTACACAAAAGTGACCGACAAAAAGGTGGACGAAGATATGAAAGGGCTTAAGTTGCATTTTTTCAATGTACAAATTTCCAGCAAGGATTATTTCAGAAAATAAAACCGCACCTAAAAGTCAATTTTCCAAGTTTGGAATAAGTGCCTGCTTCGATCTTGCCATTCCGTCGCTCCATCCGACTAAAGTCGCCGCGTTGACGACAGTAACCGATCCCGAAACTTACGCCTCTACGTCGCCGTAAACGCAGCGTAACACCCAATTCGGGGCGAAGATAAAAACCGCCTCGAGTTCCATAAATCCATAAATCCCCATGCGAGGGTATATAACCTTCGCTTATTTCATAATCAACAAATATAAATATCGGATCAAAGCCCATATCTAATGATATATATGGCGTAATCCTCGATTTTAACAGCGTGTATCGTCCTCTGATGAACAAGGGTACAGATATGCTGAAAAAGTCATTGATCGTGTTAAAACAGAATGATGCACCGCCGCCCAGAAACAGATGTTTGTTAAATGTATAGCCGCCAACAGGTGTCAGAGAGAATCCCGTAAACGGAATTTTAGAATCCGTGCTCGCAAATGCTCCGAATTCAAGCATGAAACTACCTCCCCTGTAAGACTGGGCCCAACCTATTCTTGGCGATGCCACAAAGCATAAAACGATAATAAAATAGTATATTCGCCTTGTATTGCGCATTGTCGGATTTTATTTGCTTGCTCCTATTTCGAATAACTGTATTAGAACTAACCAGGTTATTTCAGAATCGCTCTTCCTATGACCGGTCGCAATGAACTAAATCTTCGGAAAATCTTATCTGCGAAAATAGTATGGTTTTTCGGCGTGCGGGGGGGCAATTGGATCTTCCTGCCATCATCGCTGCCGTTGTAATCCTAACAGCCAATCTGCCAGAGTGATCGCTGCAAACAAGAATGTAAAATGCATTTCATAGTTGTTCGGAAAGAAGCGTTGCCGCCGGTTGCACAAAAGCCCCCAGCAGCAACGGCCATGAATCATTCGGTATAGATTATTACGGATTCGCAACTCTTGTACGGCTGTTCGACGTACAAGCTGTGTGTCTTCTGTGTGATCTTCGTCAGAAAGCCGTCGGCATCGGTTTGGTAAGCATACTCGTAGGAACGGTCGGAACCTCCGGTGAACTTCGATTGGGTAACGATTTCAGCCATATGCGCCGATCGTTTACCTGTAAGGCCAATGAGTGCGAAGATGTTGTTAGCATCCCCCGACGCAAAAGCCCAGCCTTCGGTTGCCAGTACGAAGACCCAGTTCAGGTCGAGGTTGGTCTTGTTGAGAACCGTTCCGTAGTTCGCCTTGTCGATCAGATCCGGCCCGTCGCTGGTCGATCCCCACCACACTTCGGTCGGGTTGCCGCCCGTCCATGTGATACGCTTCTCGCCGTCCTCGGAGGAGACCGATTTTACCAGATACCCTGCGGCATCGTAAGACAATTCGTATGTATCGGAATACGGAACTTCATCCTTATCGTAACTCAGATATTTGCCCGACACGGCTCGTCCGGCCTCGTCCAACTCGACTGAACCGGTTTGCGTGTTATGGGGATCAACCACGCCGTTTTCCTCGCGCGTTATCTCGTAGGAAGCGTTCCTGTCTCCGTAGGCGATAACGGCTGTGATTGTGACGGGAATGCGCGTGCGGGCCGTAACAGAGGAAGCTGCAGTCGCACCGGGAATCTGCTTGCGAAGGATACCCGGAGCAGGCTCCTCTGTTTCGTGCCATGTATTCATAACCATCTTCGTCAGGCGTAATTGGTCATCGTAAAAGAAATTCACGACATCGTCGCCATCCGCCTCGATCCCCGCACCGGAATAATACCAATAGGTATTCTTCATGCGGGAAATCAGTTTCCTGCCGACAGGCACGACGGGTTCATCGCCGCCGTCATCGGGGACTTCGCCGTCTTCGGTCGTGCCCTTCTGTTCGACGGTAATCGTGATCTTCGTCGCGCCGCACTCGATCGTAACAGTTGCTTTGCGATCCTTGCCCGTGGCGTTCACTCCGAGCGTGATCGTAATCGTGTAATCGCCCGCCGCGTCGCCGTGGTCCGGGGAGACAGTCACCCACGACGGAGTAACTTCCTCGCTGTCGAATGCATCAGCACGGGTCTGGACAACTGTGGCTCGCCACGGCCCTGTCGTCGTGAACGAAATGCCTTCGGAGGGCGTGCCCGAGGTCTCGTCGGCGAAAATCGTGTAGTCTTTCGGCGTGCCGGGTGCCAACTGAATGTCCTTGCCTCCGTCGCCGCCGTTGTTATCCGAGCAACTCGTCAGAGCGATTGCCGCGAATAGAAATGCCAAAATACTTTTCATAATTCGTTACTTTCCGATGCATTTATTTACATATCTCAATGTGCTTAAGATTTCAAGCCCCCTCTTTCCTCTTCGGGAAATCCATATTCGACGGCTTTCTGCAATATCATGAATCATTCCTGAACAGGACGCACTGCAAAACCGTTGGCGCGCCCATATCGCAGGGTCGGGGAGACATTCCCCTTATTGCAATAGAAAGCTGCTGCCGCCTTCTGCGACTGCGGTGTCGCCGACCAATAAAAGCCAAATATGCCGAAATTTCCGATCGTCCCCGCTATATTATTTCGATGGCCCGAAGCCGGAAAGAAGATCGTGCCGCCCGCCACATTCCATTGGTTCACAGAAGGCATTCTCTGACAGTAAAAGTCTCCTCCGGCATTAGCAGCAAACCGGGTCTCATAATTATCGTTCGCAGAAGCATAACGCGAATTGACAACACGGAAAAAGGTCTGATGCTGTTTGTTCTTATCCGCAGGGTTCCCGGAATAGGTCGTTCCTGTAAAAGCTCCTGAGGACGGCAAACGATAGCCGACAGGCGAGGGGTCGTAAATGGTCTTGTAAAACTCAGCGTCACTGAAAAGCGCCCCACTAACAGGAGCGCCTCCCCAAAGATTCGTATAAGAAGAAGAACTCCAGTCGTTCGGATCATCTTTATTAAGATACTTATCTCTATAAAACCGATGCGGATTTTGTATGGCCGCACCAATCGTGGCTCCGCCTCCGCCGGTATCGTCGAACGGATAATACTCCGAATAGCAATGCTTGTTTTGCAAAGAGCCTCTATTCCCGAAACCGGCCACCATCGGATCCTTGCGCCCGAACTGGAAATAAGGCTGGTTACCCAGTTTTTGGAATGTATACGCTATCTGGGTGAGCGTTATGACCTGCATGGCACCGGTCTGCGCCTGCGTGAAGCGAACCTTCACGCTGCGGGCGTCGTAGGTGGTGGTTTCCGCATCGCACCAGCCGATATTGACCGGCATCATTTTATACGCTATACCCTGGTAGTTGGTCACGGTCCTGACATCGCTGCCCAGCTCGTAGTCCGTCACCCAGATATGCCAGCTCCACATGATACGGCTGTCCGTGTCACGCACGGCCACGATAGCGTTACCTTGTTTGATCGTCGCTTGCGGCACGTCGAAGGTCAGGCTGTGCTTGTCGGACGAAAGCCGGACATTCGTCACCAGATTTTCCTCGTCCTGCCAAACGAGTACGGCATCCAGGGGCGTACACCCCGCATTGTTATAGATATAGGGATCGGTGATAGCCGCATCGAGATGGTTTACGAAGGTCTTCAATACGTATGTTCCGCTGGACTGCGAAGTGTAGGCCGAAGCGTTCGTACCGCCGTCCTTGATAGCGTTACCATAGACCAACGGCAGGGAGTACTGTCCCGGGGCGTTGATGACGTAACAGTTGGCGGTCCGCATCGCGGTCGTGCCGCCGGAGGTCGAAAGATCGTACGTGCCGCTGACAGAAGCTGCCGTTTTCAAAGTTTCGTTATGCGGATTGGAAGTGACACCCGTTTGAGCCGCAATCGTAGCCGAGAACGTCGTGGCCGACGTACCGCCGTTGCCGCTCGCAGTAAAAGCTGTGAGCCATTCCGGACGGGCGATCACGTTGTAGCCCCCGCTGCCGTCATCCTCGACAAATTCGGCGGTCCAGGCCACCGGAACGGTTCGCGTAGCATCGCCCGGACGGGAAACGGCGGCATAGCTGGTCACCGAATAATTTTTGCTGCCTCCGGCATAGGTAAAATCGGCCGGAGCCGTCACGGTAAAAGTCGGAGTGATTACGATGCTCGACGTCGAAATCCGGTAAGTGACGGTTCTGCCCATCGGCCATTGGCTGCCTGCGATAGAGGCGGTTAAAGTTCGTTGTGTCGAAGTCAGGTCGTCCGTATAGACGACCTCGATCGAAGCGCCCGACGGAAGCGTCTGCGGCAACATCATGAAGGTCTCTGCGACAGGAGTGATCTCCTGATCCGCAGACCCGTCCACAGTAGCCGCAAGTGTCTGCGAAAAGTCTGTCGTAGCGCCGTAACCGTTCCACGAATCGGAACCCATCGTATGCGAACCGGAACCGTAAACGCCCTTGAGCGTGATCTTCGTAATGCGTCCGGCCAGCATATCGTCACCCGTGGTGAAGCGTACCGCAGTAAGCGCATGAGCGAAACTCAACGGAGCCGCCGCAGCGGTATTGCCGGCCATCCTGGAGGTAGCAGCGACCAGCAAATCCTGCTGGTCGGCGACAGCTGCCGGAACCGTATAGGTAATCGTCGGAGTGCCGGTCGTCGTCTTGTCCGAAAGGACAAGCCCAGGTCCGTTGTAGGGCGCGTAGGCGAAGAAACGGATGTTACGCCCGGCACCGGGCCAGAAGTAGTCCGTCGCCCAGCCGGAGGCCTTCGTGACCTCGACATCGTACATATAGTCCGGCCGGCAGGAGCTTTCGCTCCACGCCCCTGTATAAGCCGACGCCAGTACGCCGAACGAATCGTAGAAAGTAGCGGTCTCGACGGGAGAGGCGCGGGTTATCGCCTCCTCGCCATCCGTGCGGACGGCTTCTGCGTTTTCAGTCAGAAAAGCGTGCAAGTAAAGATCGTCGCCTCCATCCGTTGTCTGCAAAGGCAGCACCTCCAGCAAGGAGTCCTGCAAAGAGGGCGCTTCCTCCATACAGCTCGCGGATCCCCGCGTAATCCTCCAATCCGAATCTTCAGATACCAAGAAATGGATTCCCTCCCCCGGAGAAATAGTCACCTCCAAGTCATCCCGGCACGAGGCGAATAAAGCGACCGTGCACAGCAGCGAACCCTCAACCCCTCTGAAAAATCGGCATAAATTCTTTTTTATCTTCATAATCAAATCGTTTTCTTCGTTTACTGATCTTGGTTTTGCCTCGGTCGGCCCTCGTTCCTGCTCACGGGTCCCCAGCGGGAAAAATGCCAAACTCTTCTGGTCGATTTATTTCTTCATGGCTGCTTCGCGCAGAGATTTTCCCGGAGAAAATTTCACGATCTTACGGGCCGGAATTGGAACTTTAACTCCCGTCAACGGGTTCCGCCCCAAACGGGCTTTGTATTCCCGCACGGAGAAGATTCCCACGCCGGACCACGAAAGTCTTTCCCCCTTTACCATACTCTCTGCCAAAATCTTTTCGAGAGCGCTCATGGCTTTCGCAGCATCCACGATACGTAATCCACTTGTGGTGGCTACGGCCTTTATCAAATCATATTTCTTCATGACTGTTTTATATTCTGTTTTTTATACAAGCGAAAATCGCCTTTAGTGATCGGGAGGGGACAGAGTCTGCAACCGGCTTTCACCTCGGCTGCCTGCTCTCCAACATATTTTCGAAAATAATGATGCAAAAAAGATCTCAAATATCGGTTCAACCCCGCCCGATCTGTATGCTTCGACAGTTCGGCTGTCGAATGACCGGCTACATATCCAAATTCTGATCGGCATTCGTCCACGGAGTTACATCGACCGTGAACTTGATGGGGCTGCCCAGAATGGGATCGCCCGGTTTGAACGGATCGGTCGGATCGACCGGTTTGGGTTTTTCGGGATCGACCTTACCTGCACCGTTCGAGAAATCGAGCGTATAAACGTATTTTTTGCCGGGTTCCCACTTCGTCCCGATAGCCACGGCAGCCCAGTCGTATTCACCGACTGAAGCATCCGGGTAAACGCGGGCACCAGCCTTAGTCGTAATATTTACTTTCACCGCAAGATAAGCGCCCTTGTTCTCGTTGGCCTGATCCGTATCGGGAGTCCATGAGGTAAGCTGCTGCGGGATCAGCATCGCGTTGTCGTTGTCCGTTGCCATGAGCGGTACGGCAGAGGCGGTCAGTGTTTTTGCAGAAGTGTAGGTAACTTCATAATTGGTCTTGTCTGTTGCGGGCGTCCAATTGGAAGAGCTGAAATCGAACGAAGCCTTCGAAATGGGTTGGCCGATACGCACACCGGTTACCTTGTAAACGTAGTTTTCATTGGTGTTCTTGGCCTTGATTTCGATCTGTGCGAGTTGATGTGCGAATGTCAAGGGGACGCCTGCCGCTCCACTGGTTTTGTTGCTGGTGGCGCTGGCTGTAACGAAATCCTTCTGATTGGCGATCATCGCTGCAGGTTGGAAATCGGTGAGTGTCTTGGTCGTCGAATTGATCGTAACGGTCGCGCCCAAATCCGCAGCCGAAGGCGAGTAGGCGTAGAAAGAGAGATTGCTACCATCATTGGGCCAATAATAAGGATTCACAGATGTAAAGTATTGCTCGTTTTTTGAAAACTTCTCATCGGAGAAGAGATTGGCGTTGTTCTTGTCGATAGCCGTTACGAAAATACTTGCCAGATTGCCCGTTGTTGTTTCAGCAGCGCGAGTTCCCAGCGCAACGCGAAAATCGATTGCAGAGCCTTTGTTGATTCTAGTCGAGTCATCTTTCGAGCACGAGGCCATGGCGAGAGCCACCACAGCCATTAAAAACAATTGTTTTTTCATGATAAATTAAATTAAAAGAGTTGAATCGTGAATTAAAAAGTGGAGAGATTACATTCCTATATCTATCTCCACAGCTTGCCAATCGTCGACAGTTGGTTGAAAACCGCCACCGTTGGTAATGGGTTTAGGCAAAGGAAGTCCGTCCAAAACAATATCAACTTTACGCGGATCCCGAGCCGTATGTATCTGTTGCGTCACATCATAGGTATAATACCATTTGCTTCCATCCCCCAAAACGGCATAAACGGTCAACCGATGCGCACACTGCACCGATGGGCAATGGCCGAAAGTCAACAAACCGCCCGTAATGATGGTTTTTTCGCCCTTTTTATCCTCGCCGGCAACAGCTTCGAACGGAATTGTCACCCGCTCCTCCGTAAGAGCATCCGCCCCCACACCGGGCAGCAAACCGCCTGCAAGACTTGAGAGCGAGCCACTGACTCCGGAAACGTATTTCAGATTCTCGACATTGAGAATCTTGACCGTATAGGTGCAGACAGACACTTTCGGATAAAGCATGATCGTCGACGCGACTGTTTTCCGCTTCAGTTCGATCCCCTCCATATGATCGCTCCAAAGCATGTCCGGAGCCAGTGCGATACGTTCATTCTCCGTACCTTCGGCACGTGGTGCCCCATCGGAGCGTACACCCAAAGCGGAAAGGCCTTCAAATAGCGAGGTCGTCCGCGTCGTCGTCTCAAAAGTTTCCCGCTGCTCCGTATTCCGATAGTTGATCGTTTCTGTATCGCTGTTCAGGCAAAATACGTCGTAATGTCCGATAGGCACCCGAATCGCACCTCCTCTCCGATCCGTGAAATCATAGCGCAAAGCCTCTCCGCCGCTTGTCGGAAACAGGTAAAGCGACATGGATGCAGGAGTGGCATGGGGAGCGTTCCGCCAATCGAAAAATACCTCCACGTCGACCGTGTTCGAGTGGTCGTAACACAAGTCTTTATGTACACACGAAGCGACAACAAGCACCGCAAACAAATATATAAGCAACTTTTTCATCGTTTGCCTCCTTTCTCATTACGGTTGCCGCGGCCGATCAGCCATATGAGCGAAACCTCCGCTTTCGTCGGTCCGAACCAATGGCGCTGCCGGGTCTCCTTCCAGAGATAATGATTGTCGATGGGATCGTATTTCTGATATTCTCCGCCCCAGTAACCTACGCCGAGGACGAAGTCGAGATTCAGACGACGCCCCACGGGCAGTGAATAGCCGTATTCAATACCCACGGCATAATTCATCTTGTCCCAGAGGGTACCGCCCGGCTTGCCGCCCATGTAACCCCTGCCACCCGTCTCGAAATCAAAGGTGAACATTTGGCCGTAAAGGCCGAGATGATGCCCGGCAAACGCTTTTTCAACGGCACGGCGGCCGAAATATTTGCGGAAGTACAATTCACCCCCGTAGATGCGCCAATAATTATGACGTCTGTTGCTTTTCCACCACGCATACATCCAGTTGCCGCCCAAAGACCACCGGCGTCCCAAATAAAACTCCGCGCCCATGTTCGGGACAAGAGCCGCATCGTAAAGCAGGTTGGTTTTCAAAGCCATGACGAAAGATTTGCGGAATGGATCCACGGAATTGCGTACAACTACCGTATCACGCAATACGACCGTATCGCGTCGAATAATCTCCACCGTATCCCGGTGTTCAAAGACAATGGTATCGCGTTGCGACACGACCGGAACAAGCAGACGTTCGATTCGGCAAATGACATGAGCATCGGAACTACGCATTTCCGGAAAGAAGTGCTCATACATGTACCACCATGCCCGACCTCCGCGCAACATCCCCAACTGGCGTTTGCGACCATCTACGACAGCCCCGTCTTTGATGATCCACTCCGGTGTATTATGCAGAATATTCAATACTTCATCCCGATAAGGCATGTCGGACGATGCGACTATACGGGACAACTCCTGCCAATCCACACCGCGTGAATCGACCTCGAACAGCGAATCGGGAAGAGAGGTCGAGTGACGCAGATAGTCGGCAATCCGGGCCGCCCGGGTATCGGACAGACGTTTATTTCGAACGGAACTTCCCTCTGGAGAAGCGAACGTTACAATCCGGAGTACCCCGATTCGGCACATCGTATCCCGTTGTAATTCGGCAATCCTCCGTGTGAACGCGTCGAGGCGAATGCCGTTATCACGAAAAGAAGGTTCCAGCGTCGAATAGCCCTGCCGGAAATAAACTTTCACTCGAATCGTATCAATATTCGGATCATTCTGCGCCCATGTCTCGAATCCGCAAAATAGCAATGCAATTATAAATATGATTTTATTCATTATGTACGAGCTGTCTCTTATACACATCTCCGAGCCCA
>ENA-UAOT01000891-UAOT01000891.1-human-gut-metagenome-genome-assembly--contig:-NODE-891-length-13090-cov-4.648638_pt1 | contig 13090 bp, 11 predicted proteins | sample MGYA00243475_ERZ654567 | MGnify/ENA primary metagenome ERZ654567 (study PRJEB26926, sample SAMN06164482) | human gut metagenome | biome: ENVO:00009003; feature: ENVO:2100002; material: ENVO:00002003... | reverse complement strand
GGCAGCGTCAGATGTGTATAAGAGACAGTGTATCAGCAGGACCCGCTGGTCATGCGCCAGTCCGGCCACGTTGGCAATGATGATGGCTGGGGTCACGCAGCCCACGATCATAGCCACCAGGTGCTGCAGCGCCATGGATACGGCTATGCCCACAGGTGGCAGGCCCCGGTATTGAAACAGCGCCTCTCGGCGGCATTCAAGCTTTCGCATGGTGTGGTCTCCTTTGTGCGTAGTGTGCTCAGTATAGCACGTTTTTAACGAGAAACTCAACCGTTTTCTCACAAATAGCTGTACAGCCCAAGCGGCGTAAAACCGCCCTCCGGTATCGTCGGAGGGCGGTCAGATCATGCGTGTTTATGCCTGCGGACACTGGCGAAAAACGGGCGCTTCAGCGTGTCTGTACTGCTGAACAGACCGGATTAGAAGGATGACAGCGCCCCGCCTGCGTGCGGGGGCGCTGTTTTTGTGCTTGACAAGGGAAGCGCAGCGGCATATAATAACGCATTGTTATTGATAACGCATAGTGATCGTTGAGGTGAGCGTAATGCCGGCAGCAAAACGAATATCCAAAGAGGCCATCATCGACGCCGCAGCGGCGGTGCTCCGCATCGGCGGGTTTGAGGCGATCAACGCCCGCAGTGTGGCAAAGGCGCTGGGGTGCTCCACCCAGCCCATCTATCTGTCCTTCCGTAATATGGAGGAGTTGAAGTCCGCGCTGACCCAGCGGGCCATCGAGCAGCATACCCAGCGGGTACGGGAATCTCTGCGGGCGCATGAGGGGTGCGACAGTCGGTACAGCAGCTACGGCATGGGCTTTGTGCAGTTCGCGGCCCAGGAAAAGCAGCTGTTCCGCTGGCTGTACCTGGAGGACAACCAGCCGGGCCGCCATCAGGAGGACGTGCTGGAGCCGGAGATCATCCGGACCGTCATGGACGAATTCGGCTATGACGAGGTCACGGCCCGGGCCTTTCACCGGGATATGACGTATTATTCCTACGGACTGGCCATCCTCGCCAACACCGGGCATCTGGCGCTGACAGAGGCGGAGCTTCGGGAAGCCTTTCGACGGGAGTTCCGTGCACTGGCGGCGTATTACGGTCCGCCGAAGAAGCTGCCGGAATTTGCAGAGAGGGAGAATGCAGTGCATCAATTATTCCGCTAAGAGGCCGTCTTGCAAAATTGCAAGAAAATCGCAGGAAATGTAAGGAAAAGCAATGGCTGCCATGGGATAATGGCGGTATACTCCTCCGGTGGAAAGAAGGTGTTGAAGTGAAAACAAATAAGACATTGGCACAGAAGCTGTGTCTGCTGGACCTGGTGAGTCTGCTGTCGTATACGGCGGCTCTGCTGGCAGCGCTGTGTTTTTTGGTGCTGCTGCCCGGGTGCAGCCTGGGGGAGAAGGTGGATCGCGAGCCGGTGCAGACACTGGAATGTACCCGCCCGGCATCCCTGTCCGGGCTGTATCCGGCGGGCGGCAGCGTGGTGCTGATCAGCTGGGCGGACTATGAGAGCGGCAGGACCACTGTGCAGCTGGTGGATGCGGAAGCGGACACCGTGAAGCGTGAGGTCACGCTGGATGGGGTTTGGGATACGAAGCGGCAGGCCCTGGCGCATGGATTTGCGCTGTGCGACCGGGAGACGAATCGTTGGAAGCTTCTGGACGATGCGCTGACGGAGACAGGCAGCTTTGATGCGGAGAACGTGGATGGCTTTTTCTCATATGACGGGGAGAGCTATTACTTCCTGCGGGACGGGGTGCTGCATTGTCAGAACGTAGCCGGAGGGGAGGCACAGCCGGTAACGACGCTGTCACAGCTGCGGTTCGCGGAATTGACGGCCTATGATGCGGCAAGCGGGCGGATGGCGGCCCTGTTCCTCCTGTCACCCTACGGAAGTGTCTGCGGTACGGCGGTCTTTGACCCGGAGACGGGGGCGATCAGCCTGCTGCAGGAGCAGCGGTATCAGGTGATGTTGGCGCCGGCGGGCGGCATGAGCCTGCTGGCCTTTGACAACGATAAAATGGGATATTCCGCCCTGTGCGGCAGCGGCGATACGTTCTGGTTCGCCGATGCTTCGCTGTTTCTGGACGCGGGAGGCGCGCTGTACGCCGTCGGCGATGCGGAGGAGCTGATCGGTGTGGGAACGGGCCGCACGACGCTGTATAACGTGGGGGAGAGCATCACGGCCTGCGACCTGACGGCTAACGGTATCGCCGGAGAGATGTACGACTGCTGCGTTCTGCCGGAGGCAGGCCTGCTGGTGGGCGGCATGTATGAAAACGGCGCCTTCCGGCTGTACGTTATAGACCCGGTGCAGCTGACCTTCGAGCCGGTAGCGTCAGCGGTGTCCGTCCCGTCGCCGCTGACGGTGAATGAGACACTGCTGCAGGCCTATTGGGGTGCCCTGAACGGCCTGCCGGTGGCAGAGAGCTTACAGGAGGCGCGGCAGCAGGCGGATGTGTTGGAGCAGCGATACGGCGTGCGGATACTGCTGTCATCCCAGTGCAGGGAGGCGGCAGAACTGAGCAGCTATCCCATCACTCTGTCGGACACCATGGACACGGAAGCAGAGCTGAACGGCGTCCGCGCCGTGCTGACGGCGATGGACCGCAGCTTTGCCCTGTATCCGGAGGGCTTTCTGGCGCAGTTCCGCAACCGCGCCGGTGAGGGCGGGCTGTGCTTCCTGTTGGTGGCTCACATCGACAGCGACTATGGCGTGGTAGGCTGCACCTACGATTTGGCGGACTGGCAGTATATCGCACTGGACGTGCAGGCCGACTATATGCGGGAGGGCACTGTCTGCCACGAGATCTGGCACGCTACGGAGAACGAGATACTCTCACGCGATTACACCGCCTTCAACTGGGATGACTGGAATGCGCTGAACCCGGCGGGCTTTACCTATTGGAACGACAGCGGTGACTATGACCGGTACGACGCCCGCTGGACCATGTTCGACAACGGCGAGGGCGTGTACTTTGTGGACAGTTACGCCAAGCTGGCGGCACAGGAGGACCGGGCGCGGATCATGGAGTATTTCATGGTACATGAGGACGAGGCGGGGCTGCTGATCCAGTCAGACGCCATACGGCAGAAGCTGACGTGGATGTGCCGCACTGTGCGGGAGTGCTTCGATACCGCCGGATGGGGAACGCCCCGCTGGGAGAAGCTTTTGTAAAATAAAGGAGAGTCTATGATACCCGAATGGAAAATATATCCCCGTTCTCAGGGACACAGCACCGTGTACCTGCAGAACGTGGTCACAGATCCTGCCATACAGGTGGGGGCGTACACCATCTATGACGATTTTGTCAACGACCCCCGGGACTTCCAGCGGAACAACGTGCTGTACCACTATCCCGAGTGCAACCATGACCGGCTGATCATCGGAAAGTACAGCTCCATCGCCTGCGGGGCGAAGTTTATTTTCAACGCGGCCAACCATACGCTGAACAGCCTGTCTACTTACCCGTTCCCCATCATGTTCGAGGAATGGGGGCTGGGGACGGCGTGTGAGGACATTGCCGCCGCCTGGGATAATCACGGGGATATCGTGGTGGGCAATGACGTATGGATCGGCTATGAGGCCGTGATCCTGGCGGGTGTTACCATCGGTGACGGCGCCATCATCGGCAGCCGCGCTGTGGTGACAAAGGATGTGCCGCCCTATACCATCGTGGGCGGCCTGCCGGCCAAGCCCATCCGCAGGCGGTATGACGAGGAGACCGCCGCGCGGCTGGAGAAGCTGCGGTGGTGGGACTGGCCGGAGGCGCAGGTGCGGCGGGCTATCCCGCTGCTACAGGCCGGCGATCTGGACGCCCTGGAAAAGTTGGTATAAGGCCGGCGGCCATGGACCAGGCGTACACGCCGGGCACTTTCTGACCCTGCTGTAAAAGAGTATCTGAGGGATACGTGTATACGGACAACGAAATGAGCCCTCCGGCAGCTGCCGGAGGGCTTTCAACTGCCTGTTGCGAAACGGGCCGGGGAAAGGTATAATCTAAGGAGAACATACTGCGGAACGGCGAGAAAGGAGAAACCTATGGGCAATGTGACAGCGGACCGCGCATGGGATGTCCATCCGGTGACGGAGGCGGACATAGAGGCGTATCTGGACATCTATCTCAATTCCTATCCGGCGTACAAGACGCTGGACGAGGAATGCCGGGCGCACTACCGGAGCAAGCATCTTACGGAGCTGCGGGAGGACACCCAGACTCGGACGATGGGCCTGTTTGAGGGCGGCACACTGATCGCCACCATGAAGCTGATCCTGTTCTCCATGAACTTCTTTGGGGTCATGCAGCCTTCCTGCGGTGTGATGGCGCTGGAGGTACACCCCCTGCACAAGAAGAAGGGCGCGGCGCTGTATATGATACGGTATGCCGAGCGCTATGCACGGGAAAACGGCGCGCTGCTGACCATGCTGCTGCCGTTCAACATCGGCTTTTACCGTCGGATGGGCTACGGCTTTGGCGGGAAGTTATATGAATACCATCTGCCAACCGGGGCACTGCCGCGGTTGGACGGAGAGGTGCGGGCGCACCTGCGCCTGCTGCAGCCGGAGGAGTTTGACCAGGCGATGGACTGCCAGCGGCGCTTTGCCGCCCGAAACCATGGCATGGTGGAGAAGTTCGACGAGGAGCTGCGCGGAGCCCGGGAGGATATTCAGGTGCGCCGTATGGGTTATTATGACGGTGGACGCCTGTTAGGCTACGCGGCCTATCGGTTTGAAAGCGCCAGTGCGTGCAACTATACCCAAAACCGGCTCAGCGTGGAGGAACTGGTGTATGAGAACGGCACAGTGCTGCGGGCGCTGCTGGGCGGCCTGCGGATGCAGGAGGATCTGGCCCAGACAGTGATACTGCGGACAGGGGAGGAGGATTTCCACCATCTGCTGGACGATCCGCAGGACGTGTCCGGAAACTACATCGACTACGGCTTTTTGCAGACCAATGTTTCTGCCGTGGGGACCATGTTCAAGCTGACGGACGGGGCGGACTTCGTGCGGCGGACCGGCTATCGGAATTTCCCGGCGGGGACGCTGACGGCGGCCTTCCGCTATCGGGATGAGATGGCGGACCGGGAGGAGGAGCTGCGTATCGGCTTTGCCGATGGCCGCTGGGCCGTGGCAGAGGGGACCGCGGACGTGACGGTGATCTGCCGGCAGGGGGATCTGGCGGCGCTGCTGATGGGGTCCTGCGGTCTGACGGCGCTGCTGCGGCTGGGTGCGGCGTCCGCAGATGACGCCGAAAAGGCGCGGCAGTTGGCGCAGCTGCTGTACTGTGTCCAGAAGCCCTGGCTGAACGCGGATTATTGAGCTGCCGCGGTTGACAAATAGAAAACAACACAGGAGAACAAGAGATGCGGAACATATTGAAGGAAAAGCTGGCCAGAGGCGAGAAGCCGCTGGGCACATTCGTGGGTACCGGCAGTGCCGCAGTGGTGGAATGCCTGGGCTGTGCGGGGCTGGATTTTGCTATCCTGGACAATGAGCACAGCCCCATCGAGGCGGAGACAACCGCCCGGCTGGTGTGCGCCGCGGAAAGGCGGAACATCACGCCCCTGGCCCGGGTGCGGGAGATCAGCCGCCCGGCGATCTTGAAGCTGCTGGACGTTGGCGTGCAGGGGATCATTATTCCAGATGTGCACAGTGCGGCGGAGGTGAAGCGCGTGGTGGATTACGCCAAGTACGCCCCGGTGGGGCAGAGGGGGTTCTGCCCGTCCCGGAAGGATGGTTGGGGCACCGATACGCCGGCCGGCGTACTGGAGACAATGGCGCACTTCAACGGTGAGACGCTGGTGATCCCCCAGTGTGAGACGGCAGAGGCGCTGGCGGATATTGAGAATATCGCAGCGATGGAGGGTGTGGACGGCATCTTTATCGGTCCTTTCGATCTGTCTATTTCTATGGGGCTGCCTGGGGCCTTTGAGGAGCAGCGCTTCAAGGCGGCCCTGACGCGGATACAACAGGCCTGCCGCCAGGCGGGCAAACCCTGCCTGATATTTGCCGGGGACGGTGCGGCCGCCGGTGCACGGCTGGCCCAGGGCTTCGACGGCGTGGCCATCGGACTGGATGCCACGATGCTGATCGCCGGTGTACGGGCGCAGTTGGCTGCCTGCCGCGGATAAAGAAGAAAAGAGGACGGCGCCCCGTGGGGCGCCGTCCTCTGCATATTACATATCCTTCATTTTTTCCAGCAGCTCTACCATCTTGTCGTAGAAGTACCGACATTCGCGGATGCTCAGGTACTCCTGAGTGGAGTGGCAGTTGAAGGCGTTGGGCGTCAGGGAGACGGCGTTAAGGCCCGGAATGCGTGTGGTGAAAAAGCCGATCTCGCCGGTGCCGCCCAGGTAGTAGGGGGGATACTCCGGGTACATCTTGCGGAGCATTTCCATCCACTCATCGCTGACGCTGTACTCCCACTCCGGCAGTTCACAGATCAGCTCAGTTTTTACGCCCAGCCGCGCACACAGCCGCTTGAGCTGCTGGTAGTTGTAAAAACGCTTGGTGTCCGTGCTGCGGATGGTCACGGCCAGCTCGACCTCATCCTGCCGCGTCTCCAGTACGCCCACATTGGAGGTGCTGCCCAGGGTGTGCTCGAAGGTCTGGTGGGTGGAGCGCAGGCCGTCCGGCAGCAGTGTCATCAGGTCCAGCAGCATCTCGCGGTCGCCGTCGGTCATAGCGTCTGTTTCCACCTCGCAGGGGGAGACAGCGATGCTCATATTGGGCTCCCGGACGGAATACTCCTTTTTCAGCTTTTCCGCGCTGGCGGCTAGTACCGTCTCCGCGGCCTTGGTGTCCGGTACGGCGATGATGGCCGAAGCTGTGGCAGCGATAGCCGTGGCCATGCAGCCGCCTTCACGGCCGCCCTTGGCGGTGATGAGCTGGAAAGTGGACTGTTCCTCCAGATCCAGCAGCAGACGGTCCAGCAGAATGATGGCGTTAGCGCGCTCCAGCAGAGCCTGATTGCCGCTGTGGCCGCCGTGCAGCCCCTCTATCTTGAGACACAGGGCCTGCCAGCCCGGGCGGACCGGCTCGTGGCCGCGGGGCATGAGAACGCGGGCGTCGATCTCTCCGGCGCTGCCTACGGCGAAGCCAAATCCGTCAAGATTGACATAATATTTTGCTTTGAACTGGCTGTAGTCCAGATGGATGCCGCCGTTCATGGTGGTCTCCTTGTCTGCGGTGAACACGCACTCCAAAGCCGGATGCTTGGCCTGCTTGTCCGTCATGTAGGCCATCATAAAAGCCACGCCGATGCCGTCATCACCGCCCAGAGTGGTGCCCTCCGCCGTGACCACGTCGCCCTCGGCATAGACGCGGATGGGGTCCTTGGCGAAGTCGTGGTCAACGCCCTCGTCCTTGATGCAGACCATGTCGCTGTGGGAGTGGAGAATGACGGGTGAGGCATTTTCATAGCCCGGGGTGGCCGGCACCCGGGCGATGACGTTATACGCTTCATCGCGGTAGGCCTCGATGCCGTGGGCCTTGCAGAAATCCAGCAGGTACGAGGTGATTCCCTCCGGGTTGCCGGTCTCCCGGGGAATTTGGGAGATCGCGTAGAAGTTTTCCCATACACTGGCCGGCTCCAGGCCTGTCAGATGATAGTTTCTTGCCATGTTTCGTTCCTCCTGTTCCGTTGTTCTCTGTTTTATTTGCTCTCATTTTGATAGATCTGCCAATACATCATCAGCGCATAGGCAAGGGCGTCCTCGTCCACAGTAAAATGACTGCTGTGCAGCGGGTATATGGCGCCCTTTTCCGGGTTGCCCGTGCCCAGACGGAAGTAGGCGCCGGGGCACTTCTCCAGATACCGGGAAAAATCTTCGGTGATAAAGGTGTGCAGCAGGTCCCGACAGGGGAGGTGCAGCGCCTGCGCCGCGGCACGGACTGTATTCACCTGATCGGTGTGATTCACCAGCACCGGATAGCCCCGGCTGTACCGGAAGTCAAAGGCCGCGCCGTAGGCGTCGCAGATGCCGTGCAGCTCCCGCCGCAGCAGTGTCTCGATCTTTTCGAACGTCTCGTCATTGAGAGCACGGATCAGTCCGCCGAAGTTGGCCTCGGCCGGCAGCACGTTAAAGGCGCTCTGCCCATTGATATAACACACGCTGATAATGCCCTCCTCGCCGGGGCCCAGCAGCTTGCCGGGGATGGCGTCGATGGCAGAGACGGTGTGACAGACAGCGCCCAGCACATCGGTGGTCAGGTGGGGCAGCGCACCGTGGCCGCCCTGGCCGCGGATAGTCACGTCAAAGCGGCCGGAGCCGGCCATGTAGGGGCCGTCCTTGATGCCGATGGTGCCCACAGATAGTTGGTTGTCCACGTGCAGACCGTAAATGCGGTCTACACCGGCCAGACAGCCATTGGCGATCATATCGATGGCGCCGCCGGGATCCGGCTCCTCGGCGTATTGAAAGATAAATCGCACGTTGTATTTTAGTGCTGCACGGTGCTGCGTCATAGATCGCAGCAGGCCCAGCAGGGCTGCCGTGTGGCAGTCGTGGCCGCAGGCGTGCATGACGCCGGGGTTTTCCGAGGCAAAGGGCAGGCCCGTTTCCTCCTGGATCGGTAGGGCGTCCATGTCCGCGCGAAAAGCGATGGTTTTCCCACCGGTATGGCCGTGCAGGTCGGCCACCAGACCGTTCTTCCCGCAAGGCCGCAGCGTGTCCGGGCCGAGTGCCGCGATCTCCGTGGCCAGATAGTCCCGGGCGTCCTCCTCATGGAAGGACACGCAGGGGTGCCGGTGCAGATAGCGGTGCCGGGCGATCATGTAGTCCAGCTGTTTCTTCGCTTCTTCAGTAAGGTCGAAATTCATAGTATATCTCACCACGATTATATAGGAATACATATAGCATACTCCGGTAAAAGCATAGCGTAAAATATATATTTTATATGAAGCTATATGGAAAAACATATAACTTCGGCTTCCAAAAACGGACGAGACGTGGTATGATGGACGCAGATCACGGACATGGAGGCGGTTATGACACGACAGCAGCTGATATGTGCCCTGGAGGTCGGCCGGGCGGGCTCCATCAATCGGGCGGCGCAGAACCTGTTTATGGCACAGCCGAATCTTAGCAGCACCATTCGGGAGCTGGAAGCAGAGATCGGTATCACCCTATTCAAGCGCAGTTCACAGGGAGTGGAGGTCACCCACGCCGGTGAACAGTTTTTGCGGCAGGCGGCAGATATCGTGGCGCAGTTCGACGCGCTGGAGTCTGCCTATCACAGCCGGGACGACAGCGTCTCCCTATCCGTTACCACCGCGCGGTCCTCTGCCATTTCGGACCGTATCGCCCGGTACCTCAACGACTTTGCGGAAAGCGGCGTACCGTTCCGGGCGCGTATCTGCGAGGCCACCAATATGCAGGTCATCGAGGATGTGGCCGCCGGCAACGCGGATATCGGCATCCTCAAGCCCAACTATATGACCGCGGACTACTATCTGCACACGGCGCAGCTGCGCGGGCTGACCGCCGTGAAGCTCAGGCCGCAGCCTTATGTGCTGCTGCTGTCCGGCAGTCATCCGCTGGCCGGGGCGGCGCATATCATGCCGGAGCAGCTGGCACCCTACACCGAGGTGGTCCACGCTGACTACGATATGCCCATCTATCCCTATTCCGACTACCGCTATACCGGCGGCCGGACGGCGGACCGCCGGAAAAACGTGATTTTCATCTATGACCGGGGCACGCTGATGGAGATGCTGTCCAACGTGCATGGCAGCTACATCTGGACAACGCCCACCGCCCAGGCGCTGAAGGATGCTTACGGTCTGGTGGAGCGCCCCTGCGGCGCGGAGCCAATCCAGGGTTGCGATGTGATACTGTATCAAACGTCCCGCCGCCTGTCCCCCTATATCCAGCGGCTCATCGACAGGATCGAGGGAGAAGATAGGGCGTTCCCGACGCAGTCCGAGCCGGAATAGCGTCCGACGCGAGCTACCGTGAAATTTTGCTGAACAGCTATGTCAGCGCTGTGCGGCACACGGTAAAAAACAGATCCGCCTGAGGGCGGGTCTGTTTTTTGCAAAGTGGGCTGTTCTGTGTAATGAAGCACCATGTGCGGCGGATGTATATTCCTCCGACACCGGACAAAGACTACGGATGTAAAATCTGCTTTGACTGGAGGAATTTCATATATGAAAGCAACAGGCATCGTGCGCCGCATCGACGACCTGGGCCGCGTGGTCATCCCCAAGGAGATCCGCCGCACCATGCGTATCCGCGAGGGCGACCCGTTGGAGATATACACCACCCGCGACGGCGAGGTTATTTTCAAGAAGTATTCCCTTATCGGCGGGTTGGAGGAGTTCGCCGCACAGTTCTGCGATACCCTCAGCCGCAGCACGGACTTTTCCGCCGCTGTTACCGACCGCGATGCGGTCATCGCTATCGCCGGGGCGGGGAAGAAGGAACTGCTGGGCAAGCCTGTCTCCCCTGCGCTGGAGCAGGTCATGGACCAGCGTGGCCTCTACTGCGGCGAGGGTGTGGCCGTCAGCGATGAGAACGAGCAGTTCCGGGCCGCTGTGGCGGCACCTATTCTCTGCGGCGGCGACGTGCTGGGCGCGGTGCTCTTTCTCTCTCCCGACGGCAAGCCGGCGGGGGAGACGGAGTGTAAGCTTGCCCAGACCGTGGCGTCCTTTCTGGGCAAGCACATGGAGTCCTGACAAAAGGCCCCGCGGCTTTCACCGTGGAGCCTTGCATAACGGCTTTCGCAAGTTTTTTGACCGGCCTGAAAAAGAGAAGCGCCCTTCAGGCGCTTCTCTTTTGACTTATCAGTGCAGCAGCAGGCTGACAACAGCCTGAACGTCATCGACGCTTACTTCGCGGTTGCCGTTGACATCACAGCGGAGGAACTTCTCCATGTCAAGTGCGGAATGCTTGGCATTATAGAGGTCATAGACATATTGGGCGTCGTTGATGTCGATATGGCCCGTGCCATTGACGTCGCCGCTGTAGGACACCGACACAGTGGAGTTGCCCTTAACGGAGATCGCAGATTTTGCCGCGGCGGCGATACCTGCCGCCGTATCCTTGTCCACCAGTAGCCAGGCGTAGGCTTCGTATTTCTCTGACCAGAACATGGCCGTGTCACCGTAATAGAGGGACTTGGTCGCAGGGAGCTTTGTTTCCGGCACAGCGGTGATGAGCCACACGGCGTTGCCATTTATGAGCTTCACATACTCGGCTGCGTTCACCGTCATTGCAAGCTGCGCCGTTTTGGTGATGCTCACCATGATAATGCCGCCCTTGATGTAGTCTCCGGGAATGGTGTAAGTGCTGGCATTTTCGTTGCGCTGGAGCGTGAGGGTTTTCTCGCCGGCCATGACGGTGATCGTGTAGTCAAATCCATCTTGGGGGTTGATACCGAATGTAAAAGCTTCACCGCTTTTTACGGTATAGGACGTAACACTATCCCATACATCGGCGGCGCCGCTGCCCGTAAGCACGATTTGCGTGGTGCCGCTTTGCGGGGCCTTCTTCACCGTAATGACCACCGGGCCGGTGACAGACGCCGCCGGGATCGTGTAGGTATAGGCGTTGCTGCCGCTGTTGCTGACAGTGCACGTCACCGGCAGGCCGTTTACCGTTACGGCCACCGCATAGTCGTAGTTGGCCGCCTGCGTGACCGTAAAGGTATAATTCTGCCCATGTGTTGCGGAAGTGGGGGCGTTGACATCGCCGGAGCCGTCGCCCTTGACGGTCACCGCGTATGTTTTGACAGTGGGTGCGCTGTTGGCTTTGATGACCAGCTTGCCGGTGACATGTTTGATCATGTAGCTGCCGTCGCCGTTGTTGAAGATGTCAACTTTTTCATTATTCACAGTGGCCGAAAAGTCGTAGTTATAGCCGGGATCGGCGGTGAAGGTGTAGTCGCCGTTTTCAGTCACATAAGCGGCGCCAGTGGCACATTTTGGAAGCTCAACAGGGAAGCCGCCGCACAGGATCGTCACCGTGCCGCTTTGATCGGCCGGTACACTGGCAGTTTGGGCGTCCTTTGCCGCGTTGGCGCGGACGTCCATCTGTGCTTTGACCAATTTCACAGTGGCCTCACCGGCGGCCTTTACGGTGAAATTCAGCGTGATAAAGCGGTCGGAGCGCGGTTCTCCGTAGCCGCCTATGGTCAAACGACCAGGAACAGAGTGATCAATGACATCAGGATCTTTGCTGCCGATGGTTGCGCTTGCGAATATGAGTTTTTCCGCATCATAGTCGATTTGGAAGAAATAGGTGTTGTACTCCCGCGATGTGGAGTTTTGGCCTAAGAACAACGCTACTGATGCTGTTTCTCCGACCGCAGCGGTTGGGTTGCTGTACAAGTAGGCGTAAAAGCTCTCTGTGCCGCTGGCAGACGCCGGCAGCAAAAGCAGTACCATAACCGCCGCTAAAAGCCCGGAAAACCATCGTTTCATCTTAAAAACCCCTCCGTTTCACCACTTTTCGGTAAATACCAACCTAAATTTATCACCGGTCACCGAACAATTCAATTCGCAATAGGCAGAAATTAAAGGGGGATTGTTGTGCAGAATGACGATAAAGCCCATGAAAATGGGCAAAAACCTTCCCCCAGGGGGAGGGATTTTTCGCACCCCTGTTAGCGTTCCGTTAAAAATGCGTTAAGAAATCACCGATTTTCTTGAAACTACAATCATAGAGTGCTACCATAAAACAACGTAGGGGGCGCGAGGTACAGACCCCGCGCGACAGGAGGGGAAGCTCCCGGGAGACAGATCATCTGTTTCCCGGGAGCCTTGCTTTGCCTACAAAAAACCCATCGGCCGCATTTTTGTGCGGCCGATGGGTTTACCATAATTTGTATTATTGTCAACTTAGCCCTGCGGCTGCTCACTTTCTGGCACCGGAGTCTCGATGGTGGAATCGGCAGCGGGCTCCGGAACCGCCTCGGGTACCGACTCCTGCGGGGAAGCCTCGGGCGCAGCGGGGACCCGCGGGTCCGGCTCCGCCTGTGTGGCTTCAGCGGCCTCCTGGGCCTCACGGGCCAGGCGCTCGTTTTCCTCGCGGATGGCGGCCTGTCTCTTATACACATCTCCGAGCCCACGAGACTACGCTGCATCTCG
>ENA-UAOT01000884-UAOT01000884.1-human-gut-metagenome-genome-assembly--contig:-NODE-884-length-13280-cov-5.073422_pt1 | contig 13280 bp, 15 predicted proteins | sample MGYA00243475_ERZ654567 | MGnify/ENA primary metagenome ERZ654567 (study PRJEB26926, sample SAMN06164482) | human gut metagenome | biome: ENVO:00009003; feature: ENVO:2100002; material: ENVO:00002003... | reverse complement strand
TGTTTGAGAATGAGGAAAACCTCTTGCCGGGTGCGGTGAGCATGAGCCAGTTTATTGACACGGTTAAAGCATTGTAAATCAAATAACCATATATCCGTCACTTGCAGGGGCGATAAAATCTACCCCCGATAAGAAGCAGTGCCGATTCGGGCAGCAGGAGCAATTCTGCTGCTCGTTTTCTTTTGTGTGACCTCCGGCTCATGCGCCGCCGGGTAGTCATAAATAACAATCAGCAAGGAGGTTAATTGTCCAATGAAAAACAGCAAGCGAGGAGGTGCGCCGCCTATGAACCACATCGGGAATATCCGTATATCTGCAAGGGAGGGCTTATATGGCAAAGAAACTTGACCCTCAAGAGATAGAGCAGTCCCGCCGAAAAAAGACTCGTGCCGATAATCGGGAAGAACGCAAGGAGCGCATACATGACGGAATCCGCAAGAATCGGGAAAGCGGCGGTGTAATTGTAATACCGCCGCCCCCAGTCGTACAAGCGCAAGGGCAGACCACCCGAAAAATGCGTGTTGCAGCTTATGTCCGTGTCAGCACACAGGAAGAACAGCAAGTAGGTAGTTTTGAGATGCAAATTGTCTATTTCAAATCCAAAATTGAGAGCAATCCCGATTGGGAGTTAGTAAAAATCTATCAAGATTACGGCATAAGCGGCACTTCCACGAACAAGCGGCAGGGATTTAAGGACATGATTGATGACGCAAAAGCAGGCAAGATTGACCTAATTTTGACAAAGGGCATAAATCGCTTTGGTAGAAATACGGTTGATATTCTGAACAATTTGCGTACTCTGAACGCCTTGACTCCACCTGTTCCGGTGCGGTTTGAAAGCGAGGGGCTGTCCTCTATCGGGGATGGCAGCAACAATCTACTGATAGCGGTCTTGTCAGCACTTGCAGAATTGGAATCACAGCAAAAGAGCGAAGCCATCAAAAACGGTATTCGCTGGCGCATGGCAGAGGGTATCTACCAATTCTCGGTGATAAACACGCTTGGCTACTATTGGGACCACTTCGGGCGATTGCTGATCGAGCCAACAGAAGCAAAGATTGTTGAGTACATTTACGAAAGCTGTTTGGAAGGTGCAACCCCCGCAGAAATTGCCGCCGCGCTGACCGAACAAGGCATCAAATCGCCTAAAGGGAAAGATTTTTGGCGGGCTGCTACTATTCGCGGTATTCTCCGAAACGAGAAATATTGCGGGGACGCACTCATGCAGAAAACTTGTACGATTGATTTTCGGGAGCATAAGTCGGTGAAAAACACTATGCTCAACAAGTATTTCAAAGAGGAACACCACACAGCAATCATAAAAAAATCCGATTGGCAAAAGGTGCAACAGATTTTAGACGAAAAGCCACTACCCGGCAAATCGGCAAGGCTGCACGCTATGCCAAAGCGGTTCACGGTCACACGTTCCAAAGACAAGTATTTCAGAGGGTATATCATTTTAGACCCGCGCTGGACAGCTTCGGAACGCCGCGAACTGCTGAAAGAACTGAAAACTCTCTAATACTGAAAGGAAAAACCATTATGAAATTTGATTTTAACGCGCTGAATTTTGAGGTCCTCGATGCGAACACCAACGCATACCCCGACATTTTCATTAACCAGAACGGTGTCACCTTTACGAAAAAGGTACTTGATGACCTGAACTATCCTGCTTTTGTCCTGTGCCAGCTTGACGCAAAGAACAAGGTTTTTGCGGTTCGTATGTGCAAGAGTAGTGAGCAGAGGGGCTACAAGTTCTCCAAGCCGAAGGGTGAGCAGAAAGCCACGGTCAGCATCACCAACAAGAATCTGGTTGACCCCATTCGTGCCGCCATGGAGGGCGTTTGGAAAAGCGATAAACGCTATCGTGTGCGTGGCTTTTGGGTCGCAGACGCAAAAACGATGTGTTTTGATCTCTCCGAGGGCGTGCAGGAGGATTATAGAAATACCGCCAGCGATAGTGAAAGCGAGGAATAAATCGGTGAACGGATTGTTCACCGTCTGAACTTCCGAATGACAGTGGGGCAAGCTCATTATGGGCTTGCCCCTTGCTTAAATAAAGGCGGGTATTTGCAGATTGTAACGCACAAGGGGCGGATAAGTGAAATGTAGGGTGGTAATATGGCAGGGAAAAATAAACGGCGCACAAGCGATAATATCCCCGATATTTGCCCCGAAAGACAACATAAAAACAGGTGTGGGAGTTGTTAGCGTCCCACACCTGTTGGAAAACTGATTTGTAGCAGCGGCGTACCTATATCCCTTGTGTAAGTTTTCTCTACGCCATTTTTACGCCATTTTCGTATAGAGTAGCATAGGAAAACATGAAGTTATATATGGTTGGTTTGTTCCAAAATCCGCTTCAAATCAAGTAATATTCGTATTTATTGAGGATTATTGAGATATAAAATCAGGTAGCGGTCCTCCGATACCTAATTTCATCTTTTCATTTTCTCCTTTATTTTCGAGGAAGAAAGTTGCGGAATGACGGTTCAATCTCGCGATTTTTAGAACTTTCTTCAATTATAAACTTTTTGACGGGTGATTTACTCACCTTTTACTCACCTTTTTACGCGCTTTTTGCTTCTTCAAATTGGCGCACAGCTTGAAAGAGGGAGTCATCAGTCACATGGACGTATTTGTCCATTGTGGTCTTAATACTGGCATGACCCAACAGCTTTTGCAATACCTTGGGCGGCATCCCACGCTCGATTGCCCGTGTAGCATAGGTGTGGCGCAGGGCGTGCATACAGAAATGCTCTATACCTGCCCGGTCACACAACTTATATAAATGCGTATCATAGCTGCTGTTCTTTGCGGGCATTCCGGTACGGAAGTTGATAAAGACAAGGTCGCGCATATTCATCTTTGTCTTTTCCGCTGTTCGCCGGTCAACGTAGGTCAGCACTTTATCCAGTTCGGGGGCTTCTTTGCGGTATTCCCGGACTTGATACAAGTCCCACAGGATTTGATAGGCAGTATCCGTTAACGGTATCGTGCGGTAGCTTTTCTTGGTTTTCGGAGGTCCTGCCCGCCACTCCTGCTGCTTATAGCGGAACTCCAACGTCTTGTTAACCGTCAGCGTGTGCCGTTCCCAGTCAATAGCGTCCCATGTCAGGCCAATCATTTCGCCGGTACGCAAGCCTGTCTCCAAAATCAAGGCGTACTGTGCGTAGTTGTGGGAGTGCTTTGCCGCCTCCATGAACTTCGCCTGTTCCGTGACCGTCAGAAAGTGGATTTCGTCCGGGGCTTTTACAGAGGCTTCAAACCGTACCCCGTCCAACGGGTGTGTGTCAATCAGCCCGTTTTCCTTGGCAGCCTTGAACATCGTCCCCATCGTGATATAGGTCTGTCGGATAGTAGAACCGGCATAGGAGGCGTTCATGCTGTTAAGTACAGTTTTGCAGTGCATGGGCTTCACGTCCGTCAGCAGCATATCGCCTAATATGGGCTTTACATTCTTTTCATAACGCTCCCGATAGTTCCGTATGGTGTTCGCAGCCAAGCCGGTAAGCAGATTTTCCCGCCAAAATGTCTCCCATGCGTTTACCGTCATAGGGACAGGCTTCGGCTTTATCGACGGGTACAGTTGATGAAACTGCTGCTCTTTCTGCCAGTTTTGGGCATCCCTCAAATTCTGAAAGCACTTTTCCAAACGCCTTCCCGCTTTGTCTGTGCATCGTGCGTAGTACAGGCCATCTTTTCTTTGACCTATACCTTTTCCAAGCTCTTTTCCTTTCAAACTTTTTCCCATATTTAGCTCCTCTCTGCCACAGAGAAATGAGCCATGTAACGCGATAATTGTACCACGGTAGCTTCACTTTCTCAATAGATAAACGGTATTTTTCTTAACTGCAAGGTGCAAAAATGCCCTGCCACACAGCGGCGACAGGGCATCCCGTGCCCATCAAATGACGAAGCGGCTGGAAATGTATTCCTCAAATTCTTTTCGCTTAACCAGTTTCCGACTGCCCACATACAGTACGAAGGGACAACCTTCCTCCCGCAGCATAGCGTCAATGCGGTTGATACCGATGTTGGAGTATGCAGCGGCTTCCTTGATGGTAAGTAACAGCTTTTTGTCAATAGAGATACGTGAGTCTGAATCCATGGCGTTCACCTTTATAGTGTCTTGTCGTCAAAAAGAAACGCCTGAAATACCGTCCCGTCATGGAGTAAAAACCGCCCCCGTGACGTTTTGGAAATGCGGTCAGCGGCATCCGTACTGTCAAGGATGATTTGAGAAAGGATGTTATCTGCTCGTCCGCAGACGCGGCAGTCGATGTTATTTTTGATTTGCCCCGCAAGGATGTTGGCGTCAGGCCGCTGCGTAGCCAAAATTAAGTGAATACCAAAAGCGCGCCCCTGCCGTGCGATAGTAGCCAGCCTGCTCTCCACCTGCGCGACCTGCTCTTTTTGTTCTTTGCTCAGGCCGGTCTTGTCCAACACCTCTGCTACCTCATCGCAGGCGAAGATGTAGCGGGGCAGGTCTTCGTTCATGGCGGCGTTGTATTCACCCAAATTGGCGCAGCCAACATTTTTGAAAAGCCGCTTGCGTTCCTCCAAGATAGCAAGAAGTTCGTCCAGCAGCGGCATCAACTCCTCCAAGGTAAAGCAAAAGCGGCAATGTTCCTGCCAAACGGCAGGATAGTCCACACCACCCTTGAAGTCCGCAACGCAGACCACCGCGCCCTTTTTAATGGACTCCATCACGAGCAGCTTAAGCAGGACGCTTTTTCCACTTCCGGTAGAACCTCCGAGGAGAATGTGCGGTGTTGTTGCCAAGTTTATAGTCACAAGCCCAGCAAGGCCGCATCCCAGTACCAGCACAAACTCCTCGTTGTTCAGGTAACGGTTTGCCCATGGAAGCATAGCAGGCAGCGCGCCACTGGCAGGCACAACTCTCAGGCGCACGGTGCGGTTATTTATCCCCTGCTCAATAGATACAATGTTAATATCCAACGCACTTTCCAGTTTTTCACGGTAATCCTCAAATTGCGCGAGATATACGCCGTGATTGAGAAAAGTCAGCACCTCCACTGTCCCATCTTCCTTGTGTCGGTCGATAAGGATGGGATGCTCTCCTGCTGCGTTTTTGAGGCCAATGCGCTGAATGTCCTGTGCAATGGAGAGAAACCCACGCGGCAATCCCGCCGCAGCCGTTCCCAAAACCGCCAGCATTACGCCGAAGATGGCGAATGCCATTCCGTACAAGCCACGCTCAAACGCGGCCAGTGCGCCATCAGGGACACTCAGCATCGTCAAGAGGAACAGCAGTACGAAAGCTACCACGGCAATGATTGCCCGTGTCCGCGTCTGACGGTCTGAGCAAATATTTTTCGCTCCTTTTTTTATAAAAAGCCACAGTACTGTAAGCTTAAAATCTGATGTCATAGGAGTCTCCTTTTACATTTGTATTTTGTAACTGTAACGAAGTTGGGTGGGGTAATACTGCCCCACCCAACTTACTAAACAGCATAGGATTTGGGCTATTATTCTGACAAGGGCATCCGTTCCAATGCTTCGGCTCGCAACTCATTGTAGCCTGCATATCCCGCCATTGATTGTGTATATCGGTGATAACTATCTCCATCACGGAAGCAATATGTTATATCCGTCAAGCGGCGAAAGAACTGCTCAATTGGGTCAGATTTTTGCATATTTGAGGGAACCATAAAGGTATACAATGTTTCCGGCGGAAAGATGGATGCGATATAGACCTCATTCCAAAGTGCAAAAATATTGGCATAGCGAGCATGGATTTGGGACTTATACTTGTCCAAAATTGAAAGTAGCACTCCGTATGGAATATTGCCCTTAAACTCGTCCAGAAACAGTATAGGTTGCCCCCGATAAAGGTCAAACCCACCGTTTAGATAATCCGTAACGTGGTAGATTTTACTTTCGCCGTATTCTTCGCAAAGTTCCACATATTTGTAAGATTTTCCCGTGCCGGAATCGCCTACCAAATAATGTGAATTGATTTTCCGCGCCACAGGTGTTTCGCGGCGTTTCCTGTCCATATACTCTGCTGTGACCATGCGCTCATATCGGCGAAAACGGAACTCCTGTTGAAATATCTCCTCAGGTGTCAGCCCGGCATCTAACAACGCCGCAATTTCGTCTAAATCACTGCGCTTGCCCTGCGCTGCTTTGATCTCGCCGTGACGGACGATACAAATGACCTTCTCGCCCTTCTCGTCAAAAGGTGGCCGTTTCTCAATATAAGCCTCTGCCTGAGCCTTACTTCCCTTAGTAGCTTCAAAGTGCATCCCTGCGGCATAGCTTGATTTAACCGCGGAGAATCTCATGGATTTAGTGTCTTCCAGCACCATGTGAATGTGCGGCAGGCCATCCGCCGAAACGCAGTAAGCCCATGCTCCCGTCCGTTCTGTGCCGCCAGCCAGCCATTCGTCACGCAGGCGGTAACATACTTCCTCAGGTGTGCCCTCATAACCGTGCTCAAACGGGTTATTTAATACCGCAAACCATGACTTGGTGACGGTATCCTTCACTGTTTTTCTCCTTTCTCAGCAGGGCACTTGTAAACCGTCCCTACTGCTTTTCAAATTGTGTAAGTCTTCAATCTTGACCGCCCCAAGGAAAGACCCCGCGGAGTACTTTATTGAGTCCCCCACGGGGTTAGTGGGGGCGGTCGAATCAGAATTTCGCGACACGTACATTATCCGCAGTAACGGTAATGATTGGCCGTTTATCAATATAGTACAAGTGAATTTCCAGCCCCTCGAATTCGACGTGCGGCATCTTGTCGACCGTGGCATCATCAATGCGAGCGTCGCCAGGGACAGACACCCGCAGGGTCATATACTGCCGGTCTTGACAGAATACCGTGTAGTAGCAGCCCTCTACTTTCTCGGTCTTCTTTCCGCCCTCGTACACAAACTTTGGAGCGATATTTGTAAGGACAATACGGCGGCCAAGCGTTGCCTTAGCATCGATTTTCAAATCCCTAAGCTTAATCATAATTAAATCCTCCATAAAGAATTTGGTGTATTTAGAACTTTTCAGCGGCCGTTGAGTGCAGCTTTCCTTGCCGCTGACATCAGCATAACACTTTTTTGTAATTTTGTAAGACACACCTTTTTGCCGGTTTCTTTGTCTTACTAAAGTGTCATACTAAAAAGAAAAGGGGGCGAATCGTCAAGCGATTCGCCCCCCGGTGGCTGCTCACGGGTTCGGATCGATCATATCCGCGAGCGTACCGTGGGAGATATCGAGCACCTTCGCCACCGCCTTCAGCGTTTTGGTGCTGAATCCGCGGTCAGTAACACAATGCTCAATATCACGGTAAGTGCGCAGGCAAACGCCTGCGCGGTCAACAATGTCCTGCTGGGTCAGGCCCAGCTTCTTGCGGAGCCGCCACACGGGCGTGCGGGTCTTGGTTGCCTTGTCTTCCATGGGGTTTTCATATAACAAGGCCGACAAGGAGCGTGCTTGTAGCCGGGTTTATAGGTGCTCATATGCGCTCCCTTAAATTTTACTAAATTACTCCTTTAGGTACGCCCAAAAGCCCCAAAATCCACACTCCGCTTTGACCTGTGCGGCGGGAGAATCAGAGCGTAACTCTCCTTTCTTTTGCATAGGAAAAAGTACGGCCTTTACAGGCCGTACCCTACTATACATATTTGCTTGGGGAGGATTGAACGCACTTCCCCCTTAGTTCCTCCCCAAAACACTTCTTTGACGCATCCAGAGTGGGGGCATCGCTGCATATGCGATGGCACTTTCTGCGGATGACCCTCTTACCAATTCACGCGGAAACGTGACACGCAGCACACATACAGGTCAACTTGAAATGCACTACTTTGGTGATCGGCTGGATGAAACAGAAACATTGCATCGTAGCGTATACTTTGTGTGAGGTATGCCTCCTCGCGTACTACGCCACCTGCCGACAACAACTCGTTATTTTCCCTGTCTCCTGCCAGCTCATTCAATAGGGAAACGAAGTTGCATCAGATTTCGGAATTGTATAATGTCCTTAATATTGGCTCTACATAGGCCGCTAATCAATCCCTATAATTGTATTCTAACATATTTGCTCATCCTGTCAACCACTCCGCCACCGCAAATTTTTATCAGCATTAGCACAGCGTCCATAGCCCGTCAAGGCCGCAAAATTTTACGAAAGGCAAAATTTTGTGCGAGTGACCTCCGGTCAGCCTTGACGGTCTATGTCCGCTGTGCGTTTGGTGGCGAAAGCGAAGCGAGCGAGCCGCACGCTTCGCGACCTTACATGATAGGAGATGCGATACCATGAAAGAAACCACCAAAATGAGTCGGGCTGTCAGTCAGTTGGAGCACATCTATAATAACCTTAATGCGGACTTCTTTGCCGGAGAACTGCCCGTTCCGATTATTACCGTACAGAGCAAGCCGGGAACATACGGACACCGTACCACAGCAAAAGTCTGGCAGCGCAAGGACGGAGGCGCGTATGAACTGAACATTGCCGCCGAAGTTCTGAATTACCCAATCGAGGAAACTTTGGATACCATGTTGCATGAGATGGTACATCTCTATTGCCGTGAGAGCGGTATCAAAGAGGTTAGCCGGGGCGGGAAGTACCACAACGGAAAATTCAAAGCGGTCGCCGAAGCCCACGGTCTGACTTGTACCCCGTGTGGGCAATACGGCTGGAATACCACGCCGGGAGAAAATCTTGTTGAATATGCCCTTTCAAAAAACTGGAACGAAATCAAAATCGGACGCAGCAGCTTGCCGCCCATCATCCGCACGGGAGCTGCCGCAGGGACGACTCAGGCAGGAACCAGTACCTTACCGGGCAGCAAACGCCCCAGCAGCACCCGCAAGCTGGTTTGCCCCCAATGCGGACAGTCTGTCCGCGCTACCAAAAAGGTCAATATCCTTTGCGGAGACTGCATGATGCAGATGGTGGAAACTGAATAAATTGAAAGTGCACATTCAAGGTAAAACTTGAGTGTGCACTTTCAATTATCAGTTATTTATAGTGAGGTTTGCTTGGCGAAAAGTATCTCTGAAATATTCTTTTCGCTACTTGCCCTGAAGTACAGGCATTAAGCGGATAACAGCTTATCTACCAAGCTCTCTAATTCCTCAATATAGGTAGCAACGCTCAGTTGTTGACAATTGCTGCTCCCGCGAAAGAAATCGTCCCACTTAAACAAAAACTCCTCAACTTCACGTGCATAGCCCCTCTTCCACAGCGGAGCAATCGCTATCAGTGCGGCATCAAATGGATCCGATTCATAATGGTCGGCATCAATATATCCTCCCATACCAGCTCGGTCACAGTCATGGACGTGTCTAACAATCATTTCTAATGTAATGGCATCTCCATGGGAAATTCTCATAGTCATTCTCCTTTTCAAATTTTAGTTATTACGCATAGTGGCATGGAAGGTACATTTCGGTTTAGCCTCCCCATATGATTGCGACCACACAGTAAAATATAACACAAAAAGTTGAGAACGACAACAATACTATTAGAGTTCATTCCCTATACGACCGCATGACTTGCAGAACGGCGGCCTTTTGTGTGTCGGTCAGCACTTTCCATTCCTTCAGCAGTTCCCGCACCTCCGGCGATACCTCCACCATTTCGTCTTGCGCGAAGAACTGCGCCACGGTGATGCCGAACGCGCCGCATAAGGCCTCCAATGTGGACACACTCGGAAGTGTACCACGGCGGAAAATATTAGAAACCGTATTGGGCGACAGCTTCGCCTCTTTTGCGATTCGATAGTCCGACCAACCGCGCTCCTGCTGAAGCTGCCTTAATTTCTGCAAAACGTCCATACAGCACCTCACTTGTTGGATATATTATATCCTCAAGCATGGTGGTATAAAAATAGCATAGTTGTGACTTGCATAGCGCATAGAATGGTGATACACTAAGCACATCAATGCAACAGAAAGGGAGGACCTTCCATGAAAAGAATCGGTATACTCTTGCTGACACTGGCGATGCTGCTTTCCCTCGCTGCCTGTGGGGCGAAAGATACACAGACCATCAAGGCCGAGGAGAAGCAGGGCACAGAACAGACTGCCTCAGGTACGGCAGCGAACGAAAACCAGCCCGCCGCTGATCTGCAAAAGCCGGAGGACAAAACGATTACGCCGGACGCTGCTGCAAGCGGTGATAAGCAGGAAGAAACCAAGACCGATGATACCAAGAAGGACGAGCAGAAACCCGACACATCCAAGAAGGACGATGTAAAGCAGGATGAGCAGAAGCCCGCTGACACTGCCAAGGACACCACGCCTGAGAGCAAAGCCGAAACGCCCAACTACGGCAACGGCAGTCTGACCACCAGCCAAGTCAAGGAAATGCAGCGGTGGTATGGTGTCAGCGCAGATGGTCAGTGGGGTGCAGGCTCTGCCAAGGCTGCCGGTGGACGCACCGCCGATGAAGCATGGGCGTACTACCAGAGCAACAAGCAGATTACCACCCCCGAAACTCCTTCTGGCGGCAACACTGGCAACACTGGCAACACTGGCTCCACGGGCGGTGGTTCCAGCGACCGGGCGGATTGGGAAAACGTTGAGGTTATAGTTCCCACTCCTACCGGCAAGGCGGACATTGATTGCGCCGCCGCTGTTGCGGCAGGAAATGCTTACGCTGAAAGTATTGGTTTCGAGATTTGGAGTGGATGCCGAAGCTATTTCCCTCCTGTTTTTCTGGAGCGCGATTGCCCTGAGTCTTGCTGGAATCAGGAATGGGTCGAGTCTGCAATAAAGCAGAATGTGGATTATGTTAAGGAAACTGCCATCCGCCTTGGACGTTGGAGTCCTGTTGATGAAGTTCCTGAGGGTTGCGCTTCCGCCGTCAACTGTGTGGTTCGTTGGAATGCCTCTGCTGGATACCATGAGATTTACGTATATTATGCCGCATGAAAAGAGGAAGCTCTCAGCTTTTGCTGAGGGCTTCCTGCTTTTTATATGTGTTACATGGCTCGTCCTTGGCACTCACCTTTTACTCACCTTTTTGCTGGGGAGATACATTGATTTACATGGACTTATGTGAGCCAAAAAGTTTTGAATTTCTCAAAACATGGAGATATATGGATATTTATGAAGATACTTTGCCGATGGGAGCACCCTCGATACCCAGCTTCATAAGGTGAGCCTCCTTTGTATTTCTGTCCGGCGCAGGGGGCCGGGGAAGTTGTTTCTCAACTTGATATAATACCATTTTTTGCGTGGAAACGCAAGGGCGGGCGCAAAAAAGTGCGCCGCCTTTCGCACGAAAGGCGGCGCAGCCATATGTGTTATGCCAGAAAGCCCTTGAGGATCGTCTCCTCCGCCTGTTCGGGGGTCAGGCCGAGGGTTTCCAGCTTCAGCAGCTGGTCGCCGGCGATCTTGCCGATGGCGGCCTCGTGGATCAGTTGGGCGTCGGGACAGTTGGCGGTGATGGCCGGGACGGACTCGATGCGGGCGTCGCCCATGATGATGCTGTCGCACTGAACGTGGCCGAAGCACTGGGCGTTGCCCACCATCACCGGGTGGAAGATCTGGTGGGAACGGTCCTGGGCCACGCTGCGGGAGATGACGCGGCCGCGGGCGTCGTGGCCGTTGAGCTCGATACGCATATCGCTCTCGGCCTTCTGCGCGCCGTGGGTCAGCAGGCGCTCGGTGACCACCACCTCGCTGCCGGCTTCGCAGAAGAAGTCCGTCTCGCGCTTGGTGGAGTCGATGCCGCGGATCTGGATCGTCTCCATCTGCATGGTGGAGTTCTCGCCCAGGTAGACCACGGTCTTGGGGTTCATGATGTTGCCGCCGGTCTGGCCGGGGTCTTTCTCGCCGAAGTGCTTTTCCACATAGCGGACCTTGGAATTTTTGCCGATGTGGAAGGTGTGGATGCCGTCGTGGCGGCTTTCGTCACAGCCGGAGTTGTGGATGCCGCAGCCGGCGATAATGTCCACGTCGCAGTCGTCGCCCACGTAGAAGTCATTATAGACCAGCTCACTGAGGCCACTGTGGCTGATGATGACGGGGATGTAGCATTTCTCACCCTTGGTGCCGGGCTTGATGCGGATGTCAATGCCGGACTTTCCGTCGCTGCGGGGATCGATAGCAATGTGCTCGGTGGACTGACGGGCCTCGCAGCCGGAGTCCTTGCGGATATTGAAGGCGCCCACGGGCTTGCCGGTCAGATCGGCGATCTTTTCCAGCAAAGCGGCGTCGATATCGGTGATCATTGCGCGCCCTCCTTTCTCTCCAGTACGGGACAGCTGCCCAGCGTGTCGGCCAGGATCAGGGGGAAAATCTCCTCCGTGGTGCCGCGGTGTGCGATCTGGCCGCCGGCGATGACGACGATCTCGTCGGCCAGCTTGATGATGCGCTCCTGATGGGAGATGATGACCATGGTGGCCGCGCCCTCCCGGTGGATCTGCTCGAAGGTCTCGGTCAGCCGGGCGAAGGACCACAGGTCGATGCCGGCCTCCGGCTCATCGAAGATCATCAGCTGGCCGCGGCGGGCCAGGATGGTGGCGATCTCGATGCGCTTGACCTCGCCGCCGGACAGAGACACGTCCACCTCGCGGTCCAGGTAGTCGTTGGCGCAGAGGCCAACCTTGGTAAGATAGGCGCAGCACTTGTCCTTGCTGAGCTTGTCCTCGCCCGCCGCCAGAAGCAACAGGTCATGGACGGTGATGCCCTTGAAGCGGGGCGGCTGCTGGAAGCCGTAGCTGATGCCGCGCTTGGCGCGCTCGGTGATGGACAGGTCCGTCACGTCCTCGCCGTTGTACAGCACGCGGCCGGAGGTGGGCTGCACCAGGCCCATGATGACCTTGGCCAGGGTGGTCTTGCCGCCGCCGTTGGGGCCGGTGAAGACGACCAGCTTATGGTCGGGGATGGTGATGGATACGTTTTTCAGGATGTCCTGCTCCCCCTCGGGGGTGGACACCCGGTAGCAGATATTCTGCAATTCCAGCATGGGATGGTTCTCCCTTCTCTGAACGTTTGTATTGTGGCTGTTCACACCATCAAAGTGGTGGGCAGGTTCCGTAACCATATCAGTGTAACAGATTTCGGCAGGAAATGCAATATGTTTCCGCCCATGGCGCACATCGGGCCGCGGCACCACATAGTATAGACAGAAAAGGAGGCGTTCAGTATGGAGCCATCACCGTTGGTATACGATACCGCCGCCGCGGCGGCGGTGTGGCAGAGGGTGGGGCCGGCGCTGCCGGCCTATGACGCGGCACCGTGTCCCGCGGGGGCCTGCTGCCCGCCTGTCTCTTATACACATCTGACGCTGCCGACGATCGCATAAG
>ENA-UAOT01000817-UAOT01000817.1-human-gut-metagenome-genome-assembly--contig:-NODE-817-length-14219-cov-6.649110_pt1 | contig 14219 bp, 17 predicted proteins | sample MGYA00243475_ERZ654567 | MGnify/ENA primary metagenome ERZ654567 (study PRJEB26926, sample SAMN06164482) | human gut metagenome | biome: ENVO:00009003; feature: ENVO:2100002; material: ENVO:00002003... | reverse complement strand
CGAGATGCAGCGTAGTCTCGTGGGCTCGGAGATGTGTATAAGAGACAGGCACAACTTATGACGAAAGAAAACATGGTTACTTAGAGAGAACCGTTCGAGATGTAGCGTATTTGGCGGATAGAAAAGACTATTTTCTTGAAGTGGATAAGGTATTTCAACTGACGCTAGGCGTCTATAGGATAAGGTTGAAAAACTCTATAAACCCCTTTTATTGGATATTTCTTCCTGTAAGGATTCTTCAAACATATAGCATAAATACAAACGCTTTTATTAAAACATTGATTACATTATGCTACTGGACATTGGGATCCCTTGCGTCGTATCATCTAAATGCTCTTCTCGACTTTCTGTATCTTGAGTATCTGCAACAAGTATTCGAAAAGATTCTGTAAGAAAATTTCTTATGGAATCTCTTTCTTTTCTTCGGACACATTTCCTTAATCTCAACGTCTCATCAAACATAGCCTGACATAAGAAAGATACTGCGTTATCTTTTGTATAGTTCAAAACTACCGAATCGTTAGATGTTTTGTAACCAATCATTGCCTCACCTCGCTTTCGTTTGTGTTGTTTATGAGATTATTATATATCTCAAAATCAACATTGTCAATACATTTTTTGTTGTTTTTGTGATATTTTGTTGTTTATGAGATATTGACATTAGAGTTATTTATGTGTATAATTACAGATGAGAAAAGAGGTGAGTACCGCATGAAAGAGCGACTGAAAAAGTTGCGTAAAAACTTAGATTTGACTCAACAAGCTTTCGCCGATAAGATAGGAATGAAGCAAAACACTATCGCACAATATGAAATGGGTAGAACCACACCGAGCGATGCTATTGTTTTTTCTATATGTAGAGAGTTTGGTGTGAATGAAAAATGGCTTCGTAACGGTGAGGGGGAAATGTTTATAAAGTCTACCCCATACGACAAGGCTTATAACCGTTTTGGTTACATAATGGAGAACTCTTCTCCATCAAAAAAAGCAGCTCTTTCTATATTATTAGAACTGCTTTACAGTGTCCCTGACGATCAGTGGGACATGATTATGGAACAATATAATGAAATTAAAAAAGAAGGCTAAATAGCCTTCCCGAGCACTCCACGGATTAAGTGATAAATCCTAAGAATCTGAACATCTTCTAATTTGTCAATTAATTCGTGTAAGTGTTTTCTGATTTCTGTTGTATCCATTGTGTATCCCTCTTTGTTTAATAATTTCCCAAAAATCATGCTTGTCCACCTCCTTTCTCAGTTCCTAAAAGCTTATCAAGCTTATGTTGCCAGATAAAATACTCCCAGGTACTTCTTACTCCTTTTTTTGGCGGATATGCCTCACCTAAATCCCAGATTCCCCGCTGCATCTTAACCCTTACGCAGTGCGCGGAACATCCGATCTGTTTCCCTGCTTCTTCTGGGCTTAACCTTTTTGCCATGTGGCACCTCCTTCTTTATCTTCTGTCCCCTGCATTACGCTACTTCCTGCTCGATCACCGGATAAATATTGTTCTTCTTAAGTTCTTCATATAAGAAGAGCCGACCTTTCTGTGTCCACTGTGTCTGCATTGTTACATCCGGATTTCCATTGCTTCTTACAATATCGATTGTCTTGCTATGCACATACCCACAATTCTGATATTTTGAATAAAGCACCCACTGTTTATTGACCTTGTACTGGATTTTTAAGCTGTTTAGAATCTGATTGAACCGTATTGCAGACATCCCATAGTCTTTTGCAATCTGTGTTGTTGCCACCAATGATTTTGATTCCAGAATATGGTCAACATAATTTGCTTTGGGTGTCATTTCCTCAATTAGCTTCTGCTGCTCTACAACCTGACCTCCGAGAAATTTACATCTGTCTTTTAAACTGTCAATGGTCTTCCCTGCCATCTTTAAGGCTCTTGCCATTACCTGCTCTGGAGTGTTCCATGCCTTTTCGAGATCGATCAGTCTTTGTCGACATTCTCTTCCTTTATCAGTTCTGCTCATAAGGCAGATGTGTTTTGCCATGTCGGTAGATAATTGATAGTCTTGTAATTCTCTTTTTGCTCCGTTATTTACAACCGTACCTGAAAGTACACTTGTAAAATCTTCGTTTTCAATGAATCCTTGCGAATTCTTCTCGAACCATTCGGAAAATCTCTTTCTGATTCCAAGAGCCTTGTGTAAATCTCTGGCTGATACGGTTGGTTCGTTGCCATCTGTGTTGAATGTAAATAATTCGTTCATTTGATCTCCTTTCTGTGCTATAATTTCTTTAACAAAGTGGCATTGGTTCGCTATTCATCGTTCTCTCATATAACACTTTATCCGTGTGGTAGAGTACTCTATTTGCTTCTCTGTAAGTTAGTTTTCTTTCAATGATGATTTTTGCGATTTCAAAAATAATGTCCTCATTGTCTAAATCCAGTTCGCAATATAAATCTCTTACATATGGAATTTCGTAGTTATTTCTTTCGACACGTTCTTTCTCTTGATTTCGTCCTTGCAATTCTCTTTCTGCGTTGTTCATTTGATCTCCTTCCTATTTTCAATTTTTCGTTTTTCGCATTTTATGCGACAAATTGGCTAAAAAAAATGTTATTCACTTCGCTCCTGTTCAGATTTAACTCTTTAGAAATAACATCAGCCTCACCTATCGTAAATGTTTGACCATCCGCCGATAACTTTCTGTAAAATGTAGATCTGTCAATTCCGATCTTTTTTGACATGCTTTCAGCATTTATGCCGTTCTCGACCATTTTCGCTCTGAGTTTGTTCACATTTACCACTCCATCATCTCCTTTCTTTGTCGCATTTTGTGCGACTAATTGTATATTACAATGCATTGTCTCGAAAGTCAATACTTTTTTCGCATTTTACGCGATTTTTTTGTTTTTCCAAATAAAAGTAGTTGCATATTTGCGAATACTGTATTATAATACATGTATAAGGCGGTGAACAAAATGACGATAGGACAAAGAATTAAAAACAGAAGGCTCTACTTAGGTTTAAGTGTTGATGAAGTTGCTCTAAAACTCGGAAAAAATCGCGCAACAATATATAGGTATGAAAAAGATGATATCAAGGATCTGCCAATTACAGTGCTCGAACCGTTAGCCAAGGTGCTAGAAACGACTCCTGCTGATTTGATGGGATGGGATGGTTCTAGTGATAAATGCCTCGAAAACATATTTACAAATAGCAACCTAGAAAACATAATCGATAACATTGGAGCATTATCTCCGAAAGAAAAGAATCATTTTAAAAAATATTTGCAGTTGATTGAAGTAAATAGAAGAAAAGCTGATAATTACATCGAACAACTACTATCCATACAACAAATGGATGATGATTTATCTGTGATGGCAGCTCACGAGCGTACTGATATTAAGGTAACCGATGAAATGAGAAAACATGATAAAGGCATCATGATGGATGACTCTGAATGGGAGTAACACAATGACGATTTACGAAGAACTTTTGGAAGAGGCAAGTAATAACGGACTTGTTGTCCGTGAAAAAGCTCTATCCAGTAGCGATGGCTTGATATATAAAAATAGAATTGCAATATCCGATAGATTGGAAACATCAGCAGAAAAGGCTTGTGTTTTGGCAGAAGAAATTGGACATTACCATACTGCTGTCGGTGATATAGTTGATCTGCAAAATATTGAAAATTTAAAGCAGGAGCAAAAAGGACGATTACATGGGTACAACCGGATGATCGGATTGCGTGGCATCATAGATGCTTTCACTGCCGGATGCCAAAGCAGGCATGAAATAGCAGAATTTCTCGAAGTGACAGAGGAATTCTTGCAGGAGGCTATTAATTGCTACCGAGACAAATATGGTATATGTACTACTATTGACAACTATGTCATCTACTTTATCCCGAACTTGGCTGTTGGGGAACATATCGATATATAACTCTTAGGAGATTATGTATAAATGTGGCGTACAAAAAAATTTTGCAGGGGAAAGAGAGGAAAAGATATGGGGCTACGATTTAGAAAAAGTATAAAAATTGCTCCGGGGCTAAAAATTAACTTAAACAAAAACAGTGTAAGTGCTACCATTGGAACGAAGGGTGCTCACTACACAGTGAACTCAAAAGGGAAAAAGACTGTATCTGCCGGAATACCAGGAACTGGAATTTCCTATGTAAAAACAGTAGGAGGCTCTAAACAAGCTCCTCCCGCCTACAACACTCCGAAACATTATAGCGGATCATCAAGTAACAATATGCCGCCTAATAATCATGACGATACTGTTTGGTATAAACGAACAGGATGGATTGTTTTTTGGCTTGTATTTTTCTTCCCAGTGGGACTTTTCTTGATGTGGAAGTACTCAAACTGGAAAAAAATAATAAAAAGTGCCATAACTGCATATTTCTTGTTCTTTGGTGGCATTTTAGCTTTTTCTCCAGATCTTAAAAGCATCTCACTGAAACTTGATGATTCAAAAACTTATTATGTGAATCAATCGATACCAATTCAAACATCTGTCTCGCCAGATAGTTATACGATTCCTGAATCAGCCTATAAATCTTCTGGTGGAGAAATAGATTTTTCTGATGATGGGATAGTATTCACTGCCTCCAAGGCGGGAACCTATAAAATTTGGGCTGACCATCAAGGAGTTAAAAGTAAAAAACTAGTGGTGGATGTCAAAAAGAAAAAACTTGCCGCTAAGAAAGATTTAAAGAAAAAGAAACCGACTTTTATACCAACTGCCGTTCCTGTAAATGCGGATCTGCTAACAACACCACTCTTCACAGCAAACGAAAATCACTCTGACCGTGTTGAGCAAATTAGCATTACGGCAAAAGAAAATGCATCATCTCTGACTGATGAACAGGCTAATCAAATCGTAAATGAAATAAAATCCTTAAATCATCAGTATTTTACCGATAACGCATTAATGGAACAGCTTATGTGGCACGGATATTTATTGTATTATCACTGCAATGACGGCGATGTAAGAAAAGACATAGGCGAAAACTTAACCCAATGCATACCAAACGTGTATTGTAATAGCGACACAATGGATAGCGATCACACAACAGTAAATATCGCACAAATTGACGAAAACATTCAAAGATTTGATCAACAACAAGCTCAACTTGAAGCTCAAAGACAAGCTGAACAACAAGCTCAACTCGAAGCACAGAGGCAAGCAGAACTTCAAGCACAGCAAGAAGCTGAAGCTGCTAGAATCGCTGCCGAACAAGAGGCAGCTCTACAGGCGCAACAACAAGCTCAAGCACAAATGGTATGGATCTCTGCTACTGGAAGCAAATATCATAACAATAACAGTTGTGGACAGATGAATCCTGCCACTTCTTATCAAATGTCGTTAAGTGATGCTCAAGCACAAGGCTATGAACCTTGCAAGCGATGCCATTAGATAACTAGCATAAAGAAAAACCGCCCAGTGTTACCAGCACTGAACGGCTTAATATACACCCGAAGATGTACAGTTATCTAGCAAATATATTGTATCATCTTCGAAACAGTTTAACAATCAGAACATGCATTCTTTTTGTTGGCTGTTATTTTTATACCATAAAGGAGATGAATCTATGCCAAAGAGAAAGAAACACCCCAAATTGCCAAACGGATATGGCTCAATTAAGTACCTCGGAAAGAACCGTCGGAATCCTTATGCCGTGCACCCACCAGTTACCGACTACACAGATGAGGGAGTCCCGATTATTCCAAAAGCCTTATGCTATGTGGACGACTGGATGAAAGGATTTATCATCTTAACATCATATAAAGCCGGCACATACACGAAAGGGGACGAAAGGGATATAATCTTACCTATCGATCAGAAAAGCCTTGAAATCATCGCACAGCGCTTGCTGTCTGACTATAACAAAGCGCAGGGAATTGTGGAAGAAGAAAAAGCGCCAGAAAAGACTTTTGCAGAAGTGTATAAGGAGTTTTGGAAGTATAAATTTGAAAATGAAAAAGGAAAGAAATTATCTGAATCAAGCAAACGTTCAATCCGGGCAGCCTTTAAAAATGCCAAAACTCTGCACGACCGCCCATTTAGAGATCTGAGACATGATGATCTGCAATCTGTGGTAGATAACTGCTCTCTAAAACACTCCTCTTTGGAGTTGATCGTACATCTGTTTAGGCAAATGTATGCTTATGCGGACATCTATGAATTATGCGATAAAGACTATTCTGCGCACATTAAAATCAATAAAGAGGATGACGATGAATCCGGTGTGCCATTTACTGATAACGACCTTAAAATTTTATGGAATAACAAAGGCGATGAAATTGTAGAATTTATCTTGATTATGTGTTATTCCGGGTTCCGGATCCGTGCGTACAAAAACTTAGAGATTAATCTAAAAGATACATATTTTAAGGGTGGCATAAAAACGAAAGCCAGTAAAGACCGCATTGTCCCAATCCACTCCGCCATATTGCCTCTTGTCAAACGCAGGCTAAAAGCAGGCAGTATATTTCCAAGTACATACAGCAGTTTTTTAAAAGACATGTCAAATAAACTGTCGGAATTAGGAATTGAAAAGCACACCCCTCATGACTGCCGACACACATTTTCGGCTCTTTGCGAGAAATACGGTGTAAATGAAAATGACCGCAAGAGAATGATGGGACATAGCTTTGGGAATGATATTACAAACGCAAAGTATGGTCACCGCACCATTGAAGATCTAAGAGAAGAAATCGAAAAGATAAAAGTTTGTTACTAATGTGTTACTAACGGAATCGAATTATCTATGTTTTAAACAGTCCGATATGCACTCACTAAACACTTAAAAAATGGCTTAAAATCAACGTTTTTCGTTATTTTCGTTGCAATTAAGCCATTCTTCACAATCATGCCAACTTTAAGAAATGTTTAATTTCATATCACGATTTTAGTGGGTTTTCAAGCATTTTTGTTACTAACGTGCGAGTCCAACCGATATTCTGAATATGTGCTCATATTTGTAGCCTCTTTCCTTCCTGCCCTTTTCAAAACAAAAAGAGGACTATTCCCCGCCCTCCAAAAAATCTATTTCCAACTGCTCTATAATACAATTAAAAGGAACAACCGCCCACAAGGGGCATATCACATTGATATAAGGATAGTTTTTCTATGTTGTTCAATCGCTATTTTAAGCCATTATTTAAAATATCATCCGCCTTAAGACTTACTTAATATTTTTTTGTTTTCTTTTAGAAATTACACATATTTTAGACACATTTATTCGTTATACTACGTTTAGATAGTTGATTAACACTCACTATCTCCCCCCCTCATAAAGTAACTGCACCTCGGGGATTCCGGGGTGTAGTACTTTAACTCTCATTCCTTTAATAACTATAAAACGGCAGAACCCGTCAGCTTCCACAGCTGACGGGTTTTTGCTGTACTCACTGTCATTCTATTGTTGCGCCACTTCTCCCAGCACTTCCGATCTCAAAGTCATACGGGTCAGGTTTCATCTGAAATGCAAATCCCTTTGCATCTGTTTTTTCTGTGATTGTTTTTGCAGCATCCTGCAAATCAGGCCATATCCATTCATTCGTCGGCTCTTCCAGCCCCGCCTCTGTAAATAAATCTTTATTGTAATACAATACATGAGAAGTAAATCCAACCGGCACTCCATAAATTTCTTCTTCAAGAGAATTATAGTTCCACAACGTATCGCTGAATTTTTCCTTAAACTCAGCCCCACCTTCTTTTTCTATGTAAGACTCAAGCGGTTCCAGACCATCCGCATATGCAGGATAATTCCACATATACATAATATCCGGGGCATCGCTGGAACCCATCCCTGCGCTGATTTTTGTATCGTAATTACTTCCATATGCCTCTAATGTCACTTCGATATTTTCATGTGCTTTGTTAAACTCATCTACCAATTTCTGCTGATGATCCATATCTTCTGCAACATCCCATGTTGCAAAACGAAGCTGTACTTTCCCATCTTTAGAATCATTATCATTTTTGTCATCATTTCCACATCTTCATGTTCCTGCCTTTATGAAAATAAGATTACCCTCGCCTCATACGGCTTCAAAATACCTTTTTTATGATGTTTGTAATTGGAGATCAGTTCCTCTCCTTCTTCCGCATTGTCAAAAAGTGTACAATCCACTTTTTTGTCTGTAAAATTACATCCTACCACAAGTTTCTGATTCCCCAAAATCCGCTCGTATGCGTAAATCTTGTCATCATCTTCTAACAGTCCATAAAAGATACCATCAACGACAATATTATACTGTTTTCTGAGTGCAATTAGTTTCTGATAGTAGTAGAAAATACTGTCTGCATCCTGAAGTGCATCTTCTGCATTAATCTGAAGATAATTCTGATTGATGCCAATCCAAGGAGTCCCTGTCGTAAATCCCGCATGTCTGCTTCGATTCCATTGCATTGGTGTTCTTGCATTGTCACGACTGATTGCTTTCAATGCACTGATCATATCCTCTTCTGCCATGATATTTCTCTCCATTGCATCCTCAAAGGCATGAATACTCTCGATATCCCGGTATTCTTCTATTTTCTCAAAATATGCATTGGTCATTCCAATTTCTTCCCCTTGATAAATATATGGAGTTCCTTTCATCATATGAAGACAAGTCGCAAGCATTTTTGCCGAAAGTTTTCGATACATCGGTCCGTCATTTCCAAAGCGGGAAACTGCTCTTGGCTGATCATGATTACTCCAGTAAAGGCTGTTCCATGCTTTTCCTTCTAATTCTGTCTGCCATTTGTTCAGAACTTCCCTCAAATCTTTCAAACAGAATCTCTCATCCGTCCACTTTCCAAATTCTCCGACAGTTAAATCTACATGTTCAAACTGAAATACCATTCCAAGCTCTGTTCCATCCAGATTTGCATATTTCTTTGCCTCTTCGATTGTCACTCCCGCTGTTTCCCCAACGGTCAGCAGATTGTATTTTGAGAGAACTTCCCTATTCATCTCCTGAAGATACTCATGTACTCTCGGTCCATTGCAGACAAATGGTCCGAAATCTGCGTAGCTACTACCACCGTGAATTTCCCCATCCGGATAACTTTGATCCTTGGAAATCATACTGATCACATCCATACGGAATCCATCGATTCCTTTCTCACACCACCAGCACATCATCTCGTATATATTGTTCCGTACGGCTTTATTTTCCCAGTTGAGATCCGGCTGTTTCTTTGAAAAACAATGAAGATAGTACATATCTGTTTCTCTGTCGTACTCCCATGTAGAGCCTCCGAAACACGCCCCCCAGTTGTTCGGTTCTTTTCCGTCCTTTCCCTCTCGCCATATATAAAAGTCTCTATATGGATTTTCTTTTGACTTTTTACTTTCGATAAACCATGCATGTTCATCCGAAGTATGATTCACAACTAAGTCCATCACAAGCCGTATTCCTCTTTTGTGCATTTCTGCAAGCATCCGGTCAAACTCTTCCATAGTACCAAATTCCTGCATAATGTTCTGATAATCCGAAATATCATACCCATTGTCATCATTCGGTGACTGATAGACCGGTGAAAGCCATACGACATCTACTCCAAGTTTCTGCAAATAATCAAGATGTGCCGTAATCCCATTTAGATCCCCAATTCCGTCTCCATTACTGTCTGCAAAACTTCTTGGATAAATCTGATATACTACACTATTTTTCCACCACATTTTTTCTTCCTCCGATTTTAATTGTTAATGATAGTATAAACACTTTGTTTCGTATTTTCTTGCAATATGTTATTCTATATTTATGCTATATTCACTTTTTATCACTTAACAAACTAGGAGGTCCTCTTTCATGAACAAACAAACTCTTCAGGAAAAACCACACGGAACCCCTTATTTTCCGTTTGAATCATTCTCTCAAGCAGATCTTACCGGTTCCTACTTTGCCCCTTATCACTGGCACGACGAATTAGAATTCCTCTATATTACCAAAGGTTCTCTGACACTTCGTACAGAAAATTCTTCTTACGCATTGACAGAAGGGCATGTTTATTTTATCAATCCCGGAATCGTACATGGAATTTTCGGACACAGCAAAGTATCCCATCACTATGCACTCTTGTTTCCCATGTCTCTACTGAGCTTTACCCAGTACGACATCTGTCAGGATGCGCTGATCCTACCCCTTCTGTCTCAAAAATTACAATTTCCCTATGGGGAAACTCTGCCCAAAGAATGTACCGAAAAGCTCTGCTCTCTCATAGAATCTGCTGCCTTACTGTACGATTCTCCATCTCCCACGACTCCACTTTCCATCAAAATTCTTCTGCTGCAAATATTGGAAACTCTGTTTTTACACAATGCATTTCTCACAGTTTCTGAAGAAACCTTGTTCAAAAGAACTTCTAATTTCGATCCTCTAAAAGAAGTATTTACTTATATAGAAACAAACTATATGAGGAAAATTCATCTAGAAGAGCTGTCCAGCTGCGCACATATGAACAAAAATTATTTCTGTAAATTTTTTAAAAAGAAGATTGGCAAATCTCCTTTTACATACCTGAATGAATACCGTATCAATCAAGCTGCTTCCCTTCTTCTGAAAAGCAATGCTCCAATCACAGAAATCGCCCTCAATACTGGCTATGAAAATATGAGTTACTTCATCAGACAATTTAAATACTATAAGCACTGTACTCCTTCTGATTTCCGGCATTTTTCAAAACACAAAGAGCAGTCTTTTTAAAAAATCTGCTGGAAAATCCATCTTCTGTTTGCTATACTTTCTCCTGACAAAAACAGCTCATGTTCCACAAGCCTGTCTTGTGTTCATATAGATATTTGCGTGATAAAGGAGATGATTTTTATGACAATAACATGTAAAAACAAAAATAGAAACCATAAACAATCAGGGAGGTCTGATCGATAGTTACCTCCCGGAATCAGGAGGCTATATGATTACTGTTACATTAGATACAATTAAATTTCACCTAAAAGAAATCCATGATTTCTCATGGCTGCAAGCAATCGGAAATGTTTTTGCTGTCTTTGACCAGAATGATTCCGGAAATATCAGTTTCGGTGTCGCGCGAGGTTCAGAAAAATTTTTCATAAAAGTTGCCGGAATTGCCACTGCTGAATCTATCCGTACAAAGGAAGAGGCCATTGCGTCTCTCAAATCTGCGATGTCTGTTTACGAAACGATTACACACCCACATTTGATCGAACTTATAGATCACGGTTCTCTGGACGATTTATATATTTCTGTATTTAAGTGGACATCCGGTGACTGTCTCTTCGATCATTGGAATTTTGAGAAATATGACAACAATCCTCAGCTGATCCCTCCTGCAAAGCGTTTTCGGCAATTACCTTTAAAGAAAAGAATCGCTGCCGCGGAAGTTCTGTTTTCCTTTTTGAATACTGTTTCTGAAAGCGGATATGTTGCGGTTGATTTTTATGCAGGAAGCATAATGTATGATTTTCAGACAGACAGAATAACAATCTGTGATATCGACTTATTCCGAAAAAAGCCGGCCATAAACGACATGGGCGAACACTACTGGGGAACAAAGCGTTTAAAAGCACCGGAAGAATATTGTTACGGCGCTGCCATTGATGAAGTTACAAATGTCTATACACTTGGTGCTCTTCTTTTTGACAGCTTTTTTGGTCATTACACGGAAGAAGAAATTCGTACTCGCTATGAACAAAATGCCTTTTCTCCTTGCTCCTTTGAGCAATGGGAACTTAACAGAGCATGCTACGATGTCGCATGCAAAGCTGTCTCTCCTGAAAGATTGAAAAGATATTCTTCCATCGACAGCTTTTATTTATCTTCACAATGGCAGAAACGGCTTTCCATCCAAGAATACAAATCTGCATATACCGTTTCCCGGTCCGTTTCATTCAGAATTTCATGTCTGTCATTTTCATATAACTTGATCTGCACATCTTTACATCCACAGTCTTTGTATTTTTGAAAGACTTTTTCCACACCATCCCCAAAGTTTCCCACAGGATCCTCCTTTCCAGCTACAAAAAATATCGGAAGATCTTTTGGTATTTTTTCAATGGCTCCTTTTTTCTGTAACTGTTTCATTCCTCCGAACATCTGATAGTAAGCGCTCACAGTAAAAATAAAGGTACACATCGGATTTTTTAAATAAGCATCTACCATTTTTTCATCCTTTGTCAACCAGTCCATCTCAGTCCTTGCAGGATGAAACTTCTTGTTATATCCTCCGAATGCCATCGAATTTACAAACTTACTTCGGTAACGCCACCCCCTGATTCCGGCAATGCACTTGCAAACTCCTCTGCCGAGCATCAGTATCGGTAATGGCTGATATCCTGTTCCCATAATGACTGCGCCTGACAGCCCTTCCGCATAGGATAGCAGATATTGTCTCAGCAAAAAAGAACCCATACTATGTCCCAGCATAAAATATGGAATCCCCGGATATTTCTTCTCCGTTTTTCTGCGAAGGGTATGGATATCTCCCACTACATATTCGTTGCCGCTCTCTTTTGGGAAATATCCATAATCTTCCTCATCTGCCACCGATTTTCCATGTCCCAGATGATCATGACCAACTACTACGAATCCTCTGTCAGTAAGATAAGAGGCAAATGCTTCGTACCGTTCAATATATTCTACCATTCCATGACAGACTTGAAGGACAGCTTTAATCTGTCCCTCTCCTCTCCACTCAATTGCGTGGATCTCTGTATGTCCATCACCGGAAGGATAGTAAAATTCTGTCTTTTCCATCGTTTCTCTTCCTTCCTACTTTTTTATTTACCTGTCTTCCATCTCAACATATGCTCTGTGCGGAGCCAGCGATTTATATGCCGGACGGATAATCTTATCAACATTTTTCAACTCTTCTAATCGATGTGCACTCCATCCGACAATACGTGCCGTTGCAAAGATCGGTGTATACAGTTCCTTTGGCAGCCCGAGCATGCTATATACGAGACCGCTGTAAAAATCTACGTTGGCATTGACTCCTTTGTAAATTTTTCTCTTCTCACCGATTACTTTTGGTGCCAGTTCTTCCACCAGTGCATAAAGAGCATACTCCTTCTCACAATGCTTTTCTCTTGCCAGCTGTGCAACAAATGCGCGGAAGATATCTGCCCTTGGATCGGAAATAGAATAGACCGCATGTCCCATTCCATAAATCAAACCTTTCTGATCGAATGCTTTCTTATCCAGGAGTGCTTCCAGATATGCCTTCACTTCATCTCTATCTTCCCAGTCTGTAAGATGCTGCTTCATATCTTCAAACATCTGTGTCACTTTGATATTAGCGCCTCCATGCTTTGGCCCTTTCAGCGATGCCATAGCAGCTGCCATCGTTGAATAGGTATCTGTTCCAGAAGAAGTAACTACATGCGTCGTAAATGTTGAATTATTTCCTCCGCCATGATCCATATGGAGCACAAGTGCCATATCCAGTATCTTCGCCTCCAGCTTCGTATACTTCTTATCCTTCCTTAGCATCATTAAAATATTTTCTGCTGTGGAGAGTGCCGGATCCGGAGCATAGATAAATAAATCCTCTCCCATCCGATAATGATATGCATGATATCCATATACCATCAGCATCGGGAACTGGCTGATCAGATTCAGACACTGCCGGAGTACATTCGGGATAGACGTATCGTCTGCCTTTTCATCATAAGAATATAGATTTAAAATCGAGCGTGAGAGACTGTTCATCATATCCTTGCTAGGTGCTTTCATGATCACATCTCGCACAAATGTCGGCGGAAGCGTTCTGCGCTCTACAAGAACATCGTGAAACTCTCTTAACTCGCTCTCATTTGGCAGTTCTCCGAATAAGAGGAGATACGCAATTTCTTCAAATCCATAATGTTCCTTTTTTAGAAATCCATTGACAAGATCCTTTACGTTATATCCACGATAATACAAATTTCCTTCACATGGAACTTCCTCTCCATTGACAATCTTCTTCGCGCGAACATCTGATACATTCGTTAGCCCTGCCAGAACACCTTTTCCGTTCAGATCGCGCAGTCCTCTCTTTACTTCATACTTTATATATAATTCTTTCTCAATCTCATTATTCTCTTCACACTTCTTTGCTAATGCTTCGATCTGAGGTGTCACATCAAACAATGCTTCTGAAACTGATTTTCCCATAGGCTTCTCCTTTCCGAATGCTGAAATCTGTTTGTAATTTAGCACTTATTATACTAAAACACATTCATTTTTGCAATATTCAAAAATATTAAATAATTATTAATCAAAAAAC
>ENA-UAOT01000808-UAOT01000808.1-human-gut-metagenome-genome-assembly--contig:-NODE-808-length-14353-cov-6.924955_pt1 | contig 14353 bp, 16 predicted proteins | sample MGYA00243475_ERZ654567 | MGnify/ENA primary metagenome ERZ654567 (study PRJEB26926, sample SAMN06164482) | human gut metagenome | biome: ENVO:00009003; feature: ENVO:2100002; material: ENVO:00002003... | reverse complement strand
ACAAGCGGTATTTCAATTAGTAGACATATAAAGAGAACATATATATTTTATCATTATAAGATAATTTTGTAAATGGGCATAATTACCAATATTGTCTGATTATTTTTATTTATTTCTACATAGCAGAACTTCCTCCAATATGAACATAGCAAAAATAACTCTGACAATTAACTATTAATTTCAATTCATAATGATTATCTATAGATATAAAATAATGTATAACTTCGGCTTCACTGGAGCCGAAGTTATACCCTTACATTATAATTATTAGAATTTCAATAAATCCTTGTTTATTATTAGTTCCCTATTAACATCATAGGCAACTCCAATATCAGTTGCTATACCTGCTAATCCTAAATAATGTGGTTTTTCTATTATCTTATTGTGATACTCATCTTCTATAATATTCCAGTATGCGCTGTAGAATCCATATGTAGTAGTTATATTAACATTGTCTAAATGTCCAACATTATAGAAAAATCCTTTTGTCCAATATAAACGAGTGACAACTAATGGTGGAATTAAAAGTTCATTATAATCCGGCACAAAATTAATTTTGTCCAATGAATTTGTCTTATTCTTAAAGAGCATAATGACATACCAGTTATATTCCTCATCACTTTTTAAGTCGTCTTTTACTACAAGACCGTAAAAGTATATTCCTTCTCTTGGTGAAAAAACGAATATGTCACCTTTCTTAGCTAATTTCCTTGTTCTTTTTATGACCTTTAACTGGTATTTTTCTTTAAATACCTTATAATCATCAAAAGCTTCTGATAAATCATCTAATTCCCTTTTTATTTCTTCCGGCTGACTTTCATACCGTTTCTTCCATCCCAGCGATATTATATTTTCTTCCTGAAACATACTTTTCCTACCTTCTGTGTTTACTAATATAAAACCTTTATTCTCAAGGATTTCAGAGAATTTTATTAAAGCTCTGTGAGCTGCAATAACCACTTATAAAATTGTGGTTTTCAAACTGGGATTTTACTATTTCATTTTTTCCTGACACTCACTACATTCTCTGTCGTGAATAGAAATGATGCCACCGCATTTAAGGCAAGTATATTTTGCTTTCTGCTGTTTCATAAAACACTTTAACCCTTGCTCTTGAACAAAACAACTACTTTTCATAAGGCTTGCTTGATACCGCTTGTTATAGCTTTTTTCAAGGTTTTTAATCAGCTTGCATGGATATTCGGAACATTCAAAACAGTAGGACAGAGATTTTTCTTTGATACAATCCTTTATTTTGCACTTACGACAATGCTCCGGTTTCCCGTTATCGCTGTTCAAGCAACCAGAACACGGCTTTTTGTGATAACAGTGTTTATAGCAAACCTTACAATTCATTCCGCAAGGGGCAAACATATTCGTATCAATATTTTCTTCCGGCATTTTCATAATCATTTACCCCTTTCTGCAAATCAATATTATCAAATTCCGTTTTATCAAATACGCCAAAGACGACCAAAGCAATTAATAAGACTTACAGCGTTTCACGCACCGCACGCAGTGCAGCGGCAAACTCATCAGGCTGTTCGTGCATTGGATTATGTCCTGCTCCTGAAATCACAGTGATCGTTTTCAGGGGAGCCTCAATGGTATCATAATATGCCCGGCTGAGGGAAGTGGGTGCGATGGTGTCCGCCTCCCCAAGAATGTAGTGGACCGGAGCCTGATAATGTGGTGTGATCTCGGCAAGATCAAAGGATAGCAGTTGCAAGTCAAGCGGATGATTAACCTTCATGACCTGCATCAGGCTGACAAGATCGCTCCACCGGAAGGATGGGCTGTGCCGCAGGATCTTGAGCAGTTCACCTGTGCTGGAGCCCGGACCGTTATCGTAGGCTGCCTGTATTTTGCGCATTTTGGGCAGCAGCTTGAGCAGCAATTCCGGATCATCGGGAGGATAATCGCCCATTTGTTCCAATACCTGTATATGCTTTTGGTTTCCGGCTCTCCTTGCCATGTCCAATACTTCCCGGTAAGCAGTCCGTTCGTTTTCCCTCATGCTGATTACCTGCCCCACACCAATGTAGGACAAAACATTTTCAGGATGCCGCAGCACATACAAACTGCCCAGCACGCTGCCCCAGGAGTGACCCAGGAGGACAATCTTGTCGGTCTGATATTTTTGCTGCAAATATCCGATGATGCCATGCAGGTCCTCCAGCATCTGATCAATTGTTTCCGGCAAACCGTTCTTCTTGTTTCTACGGAGTGTTTTACCGGCTCCACGCTGATCCCAGTGTACATGGGTAAACAGGTTTCCCCACGCCTTATCCAGTTCATAGGCAAATAGCGATTCAATGCTGCCCGGTCCCCCGTGAAGATATAATAAAATGGGAGCGTCCGGCGCTTTGGGGTAGTGCAGCAGAAAATGTTCAATGCCATTCACTGCAACATATTCTTCTTCAAATTTACTCATAGTAAACTCCTTTTCCCAGCAAATTGATCGCTGAATATTTTACATTTCTCCTTCAAATTCAAATCTCCAGCTCGATAAACTGGAATTTAATTGTTCAGCAATTTTGTTAAATCTTCAATAGAAGCGTCCATTTTTACAGATACTTCTTCCATAGTCATACCGGAAGCAAGAAAACGATTTATCACCATTTTCATATCTTCTCCAACCTCTATGATATGTCCGTCTAAATCATAAAATCTAATGACGCGCTGACCCCACTCATGCTCAACAACATTCCCAAGATACTCGATGTTCGGGTATTTTTTCAGCTTATTTAAGAAACCGTCAAAGTCCTGTGCTTCGAAGCATACTTCAATATTGTTAGATTTTTTCATTATGCTTTCCTTCGGTAAATTAACCAGCCAATTAAAGTCTTGCTGCAAAGACAAACCACAAGTAAAATATATATTGATTCCATAATCCTGGTATAATTCCAGTCCGAATAAATCCTCATAAAATTTTCTGGCAGTATTGATGTCTGCTACCGATAATACTATACAAGTATGTTTCATATAAAGTTCACCTTTCAACTGGAAGTTGTATTTTTATAGTTTTTCTATTTCCTTCAATGCTTTTTGAATGTCCTTATGAACTAAGGGTTGCATATTATCGTCATAAACAGATATATCTGCCTTATAAAGTGCAGAAAGAATATCATTTTTTAATTCTGGCTTATACTTTGCGACAATCGGGAGCAGCTTAATACACTGTCTTGCCGTGATAGGTTTAACATCTGTTATGTGTTTCAAATATTTATCAATGATTTCATCAATTTTATAATCTTTATCCCATTTTGCATTATAGGCAAGTAGTGTAAGCCCTCTTGTACGGATATAAGAATTATCGCTGTCAAGCATATCACTTAATCTATCCACATAGGAATAGACACAATCCGTTTCTTTACTTTCTTTTTGTAATTCCTGTAATGCCTTATATGCAACATTATTATTTTTATTAAACAATAATTCAAATGTATCTGCTATATTAAGTGGCACAATATTCTCCTTCACGACTTCAGATTTTTCGTCCCAATAATCTGAAATTTTTCTACCTGTCAAACTGGGACTTATCAGACAAAATATTCTGTCTCTATGAAGCTGACTTGCGGGCAGCAACCTCTGCGCAGACCAGCCTGGCTATATGCTCCGCTGTTTCATTCGACAGCAGGAAGAACATCCCATCATTACGGCATTTTTTATGTATATTACCATTTAAGGCATAAATAAAGCCTTTTACGCAGGTATCGCTACAAGCATTGGGGTCTATCAGTTTCTTGCAGTCACGGGAAGTAGTCATTTTCTTTTGCATATCAGCAGGCAGAGAAGCGATTATATTCTCATACCTGCCAACGTTGTCACCGTAAATTCGTGCTAAAACTCCCGACTTCCGAAACACCCAATTCATTACTGTTTTCTTCTCTAGCTGGTATGAAGCGGCGTAACCGCTCTTTGCTTCCTTAATTACAAGGTTACAGCCTTGCTCTATTAATTTATTATTAAGTTCCTCCACAAACGCCTGGTGTTCTGGTTCAACTGACGATAGAAACTCTCTGAATGAAACCTTTTCATTTGCCATTATCTTTTTCTCCTTAAATTCATAATTGTCTCTTCCTTAAATTATCATTATAGCATATCCAAGTGAAAATTATATGACAATATTCTTAAAGCCGCATAAAGTCATTAAGTTGCCCTTACTGCAGCGCACTGCACCGTTTGTCTGAATATCTTCGTCCAGCTGTGCCACAGAGATGTTTCCGATGTGCAAAAAAATGGCCCGGATTTCCCTGAACATTAAGAAAGCACCAACCCAATTAAGAATTGATGCTCATGTTGCTTTATTCTGTTTTTGAGTCAAAGATATATCAAAGCTTAGTCATAACTATTATTTCTTTTTGACCGGAATCCAAATCTCCGAATGGTAATTTGCGTCCTGTGTTCCATTTGGATATTTATTCGGATCATCATACATCTCTACACAATAACCTGCTGCAAACTCGTACTCCTTCAATGCCGGAAGCCACTCGGAAAATATTTTCTTATTAACATCCTGCAATGCTGTTGGCATTGGTCCGTCACAAGAGAATACTGCCCAAGTAAATTCCGGAATAGTGCGAATTTCAAAACCTTCCGGAATTTCCATTGTTGAGTTATAAATGTCAGCAATCAGATACTCAAAATCCTGATTGCCCATCTTCTCGTCAATGTTAATACCAAACATACCGCAGACGATTTTTCCGTTTCCTTTTTCATAATGCTCTTTCCAAAACTGCGGAATTTCCTGTTTGCAAGTTTCATAGTTAAATCTTTTTGCAGCTGCAAGTACTGTAAAACTGTTCTTTTTCTCAATTTTGTAACTCATAAGATAACCACCTTTCAATGAAATTTCTATTTTCAGCGGAGCGAATGTCTTAATCATCACGCTATCCTTTCGCACCATAGTCGGCGATATTCCATGAAATCTTGTGAATGCTTTTGTAAAACTGTCTGGAGATTCATATCCATACTTCATCGCAATATCAATGATTTTTGTATCTGATGTTGCAAGTTCGCCGCCAGCTAAAGCAAGTTTGCGATTTCTGATATACTCACCTACGGTATAGCCACATAGCATACTAAATCCTTTTTGAAAATAGAACGATGACATAAAGACATTACTTGCCACATTATCAGCAGAAATATCATCGGTAATATGCGACTCAATAAATTCTATACTCTCCTGTATTGTATCCATCCATTCCACTTGTATCACCTCCCGCTGTAAGACTATTGTATCTTATGAATGACTCTCTTGCCCGACAAAACTTGCACTATTTTGTCTTATCAGATATGAAAATTTCTGATTTACATCTTTGCATATTTTTCAAACCGCACATCAATATCCCGCCCGCCATACATTACACGAATAATAGTTATTAGCTTTTTATTTATCCGGGATATACAAAACAATCATTATCCACAGGCATGATTCGCAGTCCTCTGATGACTGAAGCTCGAATAGGATATACTAATAAAAATTGCGTAAATCGAAGATGTTTCATTAATTTTCTTAGCTGTCCAGCTTTTCGCATATGTTCCCGTATCTGAAGGAATATTTACCTGTATTAATGTATACTAAAAAGTAAACGGGTATGAAAAATAAGGAAGTAAAAAACAGGCAAGCAGGAGGAGTAAAAATATCATTAAAAAGCAACTCAAAATACACAGAGGGATTCAATGAGATGTGCAGAAACCCCTAAAAATACGGTATTTTAGAACAATTTACAAAAATTCGATTACGCTGTTTTGGGCTATGTTTTTGTAACCATAGCGGACAAAATATCCGACATACCCTTGTATAATATTTTTGATATGGAGTAAAAATTTATGAGCAGATACAAAAGCGAACAGACTGCATACAATCCACAGAAAAAGAAGAATATGCCGATTTGGAGACTTGGCACCAATACTGTGACATTTACCCACTTCAATACCGACACGCTCACTGAGGAGATCAAGTTCTATCACACAGACTTTATCAGGTATCATCTTCATTATTCTGACAATAAGTGCCCCGATAGGCTTTGCAAGCTCGTCAATGAGGGCAGAATTGTTCAGTACCTTGATGATCTGAAGTTACAAGTCAGTGAAGCAATCAATCGCCAAGTGGAGCTTTGGAAACAAACTGATAGTTGTTATCAAAGAACTGTCCTCAACGGAGATACCGAGAAAGTGCTTGAACTTATAGCCTACTTCATCAGTATGGCGAGAGAGAAATAGTGTTTGAGTGTATGGTTTATATTTGATTTTCAATGGCTGTGCTTTTGGGTGCATCCGTTGATATTACATTATTAAATATCATACTAGTCATAGAATAGTCATCTGTTTTTACGCCATTCATTACCAATATATCAGCAAAAGGAGTAACGCTGTAACCAATTTTTTGTGCTAAATCGTGAATATTATCCTCCATATCATTACCAAGTTTTTTTCCACAAAGTATGTATAGTCCTTTTATACGATCTTTTTCATGTAATGTACTAATTGAGAATAAATACTTATACACCAATTCCTGCAATTGATGAAGCCGAATATTTTCAGGTGTACTAAATTTGGCATCTAGGATAATATAATCGATCATATCGTTATATTCAATTCTTATAATATAGTCAGGGGTATATGTTTTCCCTTTATTACTGTTATCTTTTTTAGCGTTTGATGAAGTATTTCGGAATAAATCTAAACCATTGAATGCTCTGCTATCACCATACACTACAGGCTGAAAATACAGCGTGAGTTTACTATCACTATTGAAAAAAATGAATGTATTATTATATTTCATATCTTCATAGTAATTATTATTTACACAATAAGATATGCGTTTCGATTCTGTTAAAGCATAGTCGGTGTTTTCAGTTATATGAGACAACATTTTAATCAAACAATAGTATTCATATATTTTGCTTGTAGAGATAAAACTTAACAGCAATTCATCTTTTCCAAGATCATAATTACCTATAGAAAACCATCTATGTATAACTGTATATATCTGTCTATAAGCGTTTATAGAACGGAAAACAGGAGTGAAAACAGGAATCATCCTAACTGCATCTGCTGAAAGATTGAAAAGCTGAGTATAAAAATAATACAACTGTTGATATTTATTATGCAGAGATTTCAGGGATTCTATATATCCATTTATCCGTTTGATACTCCTTGAAAAAATCTGATACATTGAATCAATATATCCGTCTTGTGCAGAAGTTTTGTTTTTAAGATACGTTTTCTCCAGTAGACTTTTAATTGTTATATTGATCTCGGATACAATAGTTTTTAAAAAACCTACAATGATACGGTTTTCATAAACATCATATGAATATGAATTTCTTTCCACCAGCACTTTGTTAGGCTGATAATACTGATTATTATACCTTATTCCTGTGTCGTAATTAGCAACTGCAAGTTCATCAATATTATTTGTTATATACTGTATGGTTTTCCGTGAGATAGATTGTAGTTTATCGAACGAATCTACGGCTTCTGTTTTTTCAAGTTTACAGTATGGATTGGTTTTCAGATACTGATATGATTTTTTATAGATTTCAAGTGTTTGTTCCAGAAATGCAATTTTTGCTTCAAGTGAGATAGTTTCGTTGGCTTTAATTCCCGACAGTATCGTAGAATATTTATGTTCTTCGTAAAGATAATCCTCACAATTCTCATATATATATTCTATCATGTTTATAACGCCGTTGTTGATTTCGGAATCTGATACCAGTACAGCAACGCTTTTGGAGTCGTACTGTTTTCCGTCCAACCACACTTCTATTCTTATCGCACCGAAACTCTGTAAAAACGGTCTATCGCATCCTTTCAACCTGAACTGAATCCCATCCGCTCCTCCGCTACAGAATTCAGCATCATATGCTTCATCATTGATATACACTTTTGATGGAATAGAAGTAGCACCTGACAATAAAAACAAATACGGATTATCATTATATACAACTTCTTTGCCATTAGGTATATCAGTATATTCGCTTTCTTTGTCGGTTTGGAGTATTAATTCTATTTCTTCACGATACTTTGGTTTCAGTTTCAGTGTTATTGTATCCAAAGGAATCCCTCCTTACTCAGATTAGATACTGACAATAACCCATATTTCGCTCCTGCGTATCAATTATCTTTAGGATAGCATCTTCAGTCATGTTAAGGTTATACTCCTTACACAACTGTTTCAGTGAATCAAAGAAACGTTCATAAACGGAATAGTAACCATTGATTTTAGGCAGCAGTTTTTGTACCACTGCGAAATCCAGAGCTTTCTCTCTTGCAAGGGTATTAGGCTCGTCCTCCATAATTTCCTGAGCTGCCATCACATATTTTTTTATGCCTAATTGTGTACGTGGGCTAACGCTCATTCCATAATCATTGAATAGCTTATATATTTCTTTCATTCCCTTTTGTGTAATAGGATTCAGTTCCTCCGTCTTGGAAAACGCCTTAACAAAGTTGTCCCATGTGATTATCTCTGTTGATGTTGATGAAACATCAATACTATATTTAGGTTCAACTTTTGGCAGTTTTATGATGCAGGCTCTGTCAATAAGTCTTGGAGACAGTGTTTCGGTAGTCTGATCAGTGTTGATGGTAGCTACGAATTTAAGTGTTTCAGGAACATATAATTCTCGTTCCGCTCCTATATTTATATACATATCATTCAAAGATGATCTGTCCGTAAGGCGCATGAAATCTGCCCAATAATACTCTATGGGACTGAGATTTGCCTCATCAAGCATAATTATAAATGGATATTTGGATTTTTTCCTCTCTTCATCAAGTACTCGAAGAGCATCATATATTTTGCCATTGCTCTTATCATATTTTCTTGTCAGAGGATTATAGTATCCGATAAGATCTCTTTTGGAAGACCACCCACGCTCTACTGATACAGAAACAAAACGGTTTATCTCTTCCCCATACTGCAGCAGGCCAAGAGTTTCAGCGACGATATTGCACATTGATGTTTTTCCTGTGCCTGGTTCACCTGAAAAAATAGTGATAAAGTTCTGGGCGATACTGATGTAGATATTGATTATGTCATTGCGACTGTACTCTCTTCGTTCTTTAACATAATTTACAACATATTCTATAAGATCATTGTCACTTAATGTGGAAGGAGTAACTGAACTTATTCTTCCTAGCTTATCTTTATATTGCCTGCCTTCTTCTGTTGCATCCCACGATGCAGCTTGCCTCATCATTTCGCTTGAAATAAATGGATCAAAAGCTAAAGATGCCATCTCGGCTCTGCCCGATTTAATTGCATTGCTAACATCTGTACGTAATTCCTCTATCTGCCGTGAGTAATTATCTTTTTGGATTATCAGACCCTCATTGATATTCTGAAGTCTTTTTTGCTTTTCCTCTAATTCTTCTATATTTTCGGTTGTTTGAATTATATTATCCTTCTTTTCAAGTTCTGATGATAGCCTATAAATCTCTTCTTTTAGTTTTAATACTTCTTCTGAAGATGCAGTACCTTCTGAACTTTTTCGTAGCTCTACTATCTGTGCATTTAATTCTTCCTGTACTTTTCTCAACTCTTGAATAGTCTTATCAGCATCTTCACTTTTTCTTCTTTCTTCGATATATTTGCTCTGCAAGTCTTTATAAACATCTGATTCGATTATCATCTTATCGGATGGTGTTTCCTGATAGAGTTTGAGCAGAGACTCAAAAACCTCATGCTTCTTTTCTTTAAACCTCTCAACATTATTGACTATTTCTACAAGTCTGTCAAGACGTTTTGAAACGATCTCCTGTGGCAATTCAGCAAGAAAAGGGGAATTACTGCACAGATGAGAGAATTCTTCTGGGTTATTTATTGCAAGTTCAATTGACACATCATCGGCTATTTTTTCAAGCAGTATCTCATCTGTGATTACATCTTCAAACTGTTTATTCTTCGGGGAAGTTTGAATAAATCTGGTGTACGTTGGATCTTTATAATAAGCTTGCTTCTCAAGCTCTATAACATCTACATCTGCTAAATTGAAAAAAGGAACAAGATAGTTATTTTCACTGGCTAAGGTATTGACGTAGTATCTTTCATCATATTGCCTGCGTGATGCTTTAAAAGGTCCATAGTGTTTTTCATTATAAAATAGAATTACCATTTCACCATCAGTAATATTTGTTTCAAGAAGATTAATATTACCGCTTATAAAGGTCTTATCTGAAATACTATCTGCTTCATTGTGAACAACTTTATATATTCCATATTCGTCTGCATAGCGAATAATATCATGCAATTTTTTACCCTGTTGAAATAAACGTTGCAAATCAAGCTTGACCTGATAAGTAGAATTGTCGTTTTCTTCCAAATCACAATTGTCTATTTCTATTACATACACATTATTAACATACTGATCTTCATCAATATCTGTGGTTATATCATCGAGAAACGATGCAGCTCCGCCGGTATAAGGATTATAAGCAAGGTTTATTCCTCCGTTTGTAGGGTAATCAGCTTTGAGCTTGTCACCAGGTATCTCTTTAAGCCTTCCATTCTCATATTCATACTGAGGGAAGAAATTATAAAATGTATTTCTTTTCTCAATTCGTCCTAATAATTTCATCGTATTCACCTCGTCATTATTTATATCAGCTGATGGTGTTTTAGCTTCTTCTGTAGATACACCAGTATCATTCTCTGATGCAGGATCATTTCTCTTTGGAGCAGGTGGCATTTTTTCTATCTTCTCTCCATTAAGTATACAATCAAATACCTCAGAGTCTACAAAAGAATCAAAATATTTATCGTCATTAGATGACCCGTCAATTCCGTCCTCATAACACCACCTGAAGAAAAAAATTGCAATGTAGCTCTTATTATCATCTTTAATACTGTTAACTATTTCATCGTAAGTAGTACTTTCAAGCTCAAGGGAAATGTGCGGCATGATGGCTTTGTATGCTGTATCGGCAAAGATTTTTCTGAACTGTGGTGACATAAGCATATCAACTTTTTTCTTAGTCGACTTGAGTTTAATTATCCTTCGCTTATCTTCTCTATTAATGGGAAGTGTACTAATAATATTATCAAGTAAGTCTTGCGGCAATGATTGGTAAAACAAGATAACTTTTTCAAAGAGTTTTTCTTTATCAAGCATACGAATTCACCTCACTTTATAAAATGATAAATTCTGTTTAATTATAACACTTTTTGCTATAAAAATCAATAGAATTCTACATGTTTTTTGTACGGCAAATGACTCATGAAATTTATCATTGTAATAGACATAATTGCAGTAAACCTTTTTACCAGAATAAAGAGGAATAATTGGCAATATCGCCGAATCATTTAATTGCGTTACAGATAGCGGTGGAAATATAAACAATACTTCTTTATTCGTAGAAGTAAGAAGATAACGTCCTCTATGCGGTTTTCCGTTTTTAAAGCTTCCCAGTTCCCGAAAGCCGCATTTTTTTAATAATATTTCATTAAAACGCCCCTTTTGAGTATAATATCCAAGTTTATTATATTATACTATAATTTATCGTATTTTTCAAGACCTTTCGTTATGATAAATTAATTATAAATAATCAAGTATGAGCATAACATCATCTGACTATATTACACCTCTCCAAAATCTCCTCCGCCAAAGCCTTCATCTCAACCCGATACACATTCCCACGTTCTTCAAGCTCGCCAACGGACAAACCATTGCGGATAAGATACTTTTTGAGCCTGTCCATATCAGCTTTTCTCCTCCTGATCCTGTTTAAATTAATCAAAATCGGCAGGATATTGCGTGTATATTTTTGCTGTACGAAGAGCCTTTACAAATTGGCGGACATAGGTATCATAATTACTTTTAACCATTGAATACTCCTTAGCATATCCGTCATAAACCTTCTTTTTCTGCTTTTCGTGGTCAGACTTGCACTCTGCACTGTGACAGCATACAGCGTCCTCGATGTCAATGAAATTTTTCTTGCAAAATCCACATTTACAAATAACCCACTTATTCCGATGTACAATCTGCCCCAGTTCCGCAAACAGTACAGTGAGTGCATTGTCGCTCTCACGGAACACATTGAATGTGTATTCGTCTGTTGCAATAATCGTCCGCATAGACTCTACACAAAAATACTCAATATTACAGCGATAATCAAAATATGCATTACTGCACAGAAGATTCAATGTGCTGTCAAAATAGGCATTGATACGCTCAGAAATATCTGAACATATTTTGTTTCTGTTCAGCTTGGTTTTTACAATATCATCAGGATTCAAAATCTTTTGCCGTTCTGCATCATATAACTCCGTTACAGCCGTCACAAACCCACGAAAGAAAACATTTTCCCCATGTTCAGCAGTAAACCTTGCAAGCATTTCCTCGGTACACGCAAACAACTGTGAATTTTGTCACGGAATGTGTCGAGAATCTCGGTGTTTTCGGTAAAAATCTTGTGCTGATACATCAGTTCATCAATAGTATAAATCCTTGCATTCAAAACGGCACAATGCAGACTTTCATCATTATTTATAACAGACTGTGCGAGTTCAATTGTGCGGTCTTTTTCATTTATGCAGTTAATTGCAGTGGTTTTCATTTTTAGCACCTCGTTTTCTGTACTTTGTTTTTATATCATTTCATACGCAATATATCAATAATTTTGCGTATCATATATATCTTTTGCGTATATACCTGCGCAAATACGCAATGTCCCAACACCTGAAAATCTGCCATGATATGATGAAATTGTCAGCGAGAGAAAGAAAGTTGCAGGCTGTTTCTTAATACAAAATAATTTTTATGAATTTTTTGATAGTTGTATAAAGCAATGAAATTTTTACCCTCTTGAACCCTATATATAGAAGACGTTCCCTCACAAAATATTACAGAAGTGGCTTGATAATTTGAATGAACTGACCAAGTGGGTGCCGCCCACTTCACTCCGAGGCGGAAAAGAACCAACCCTGCCTTTTCCTGTAAACGCACTGCCAGCCATACTTCGTGAAATGGCACAAGGCATAGCGAAAACGACCTCCACAGATGTTGCCATGGCAGGCACAACAATACTCTCGGCAATAAGTTATTGCTTTACCGAAATGTATCGTATGTGCGGTAAATCAGACCACACCGAACCACTTGTACTCAATTCACTCACCGTTGCCGAACCGAGCTTTAGGAAATCTCCCGTTGTTTCTATGGGGAAACGTCCCTTTGTGCAGTTTACACAGGACTGGAATGAAAATCACAGGACGGAAATTTACAAGGTACAGGCTGAACGGAAAATTCTTGAAAATCAGATTTCTGCTCTTGAAAAAGAAGATGACGCAGACGCTGATTTCATATCCGTACTCACGCACTTTGGCAACATGCTCACCGTAGATAATCTCTGCCCCTTTTCTTATATCCTCAACGATACAATTATGAGGATTTTTTATAGCGAATTTTAAAAGCTCCGCATTACCACGGTCAGAGTTCCAATCAGGCTCATATAAAAGTGTGTGTCCATAGTCAAAAAATAAGCCTTGTTATAGCGTCAGCCGAGGAAGGCGTTGCAAAGCCCGGCAAGAGAAATTTTCTAAGAGCGTTGGATCGTGCGGAATGTATATCCGAAAATGCTTTTATGATTGGGGACAGGCTTGACAATGATATTGAGCCTGCTAAAAAGCTTGGAATGAAAACTATATGGGTTAGACAAGGCTTCAGCGTATATCAACAGCCTATTAATGAATTTCAGAATGCGGATTATGTTGTGGAGAAATTGCAGGATATTTTGGAGGTGCTGAAATGAAGACACTTACAATTTGCGGCAGTATGAGATTTAGTGATGAGATGAAAGATATAGCTTATTATCTTGAAACTGAGAATAATTATAATATTTTTCAATGCGTGTATTGCCCTGATAATATTAAGCCCAATGATGATGAATTGAAAACACTTGAAAAAGCTCATTATAGAAAGATTGATTTAAGTGATGGAATTTATGTTGTCAATATAGGCGGTTACATTGGTAAATCAGTTCGTAATGAAATTGAATATGCGAAAAATAGCGGCAAGGATATCATATATCATTGTGGGGAGGTGCTATTATGACAAAACCCGAAATGTTATATATTGCATGAGTCCCCGGTTTTCAAGACGGGACTGCGTTCCTAAGCTCTGATTTGCAATTATGCCTATCTTGCAGCCGTACTCCGATAAAGCCTTAAGAACACTTTCAGCTTTGAGATAGGGCTTTTCATCCTCTGTATGCCAAGGTGTTTTCGTAAGTCCGAAAAAATATATTGCTTCAATATCACCCTTGAGATTCTGTTTTGCAAAGAAAAAACGTTTCTCGTTGAACTGCTCAAAGGTAATGTCTGTTTCTGTGATAGCATTTCTGA
>ENA-UAOT01000794-UAOT01000794.1-human-gut-metagenome-genome-assembly--contig:-NODE-794-length-14505-cov-6.554602_pt1 | contig 14505 bp, 10 predicted proteins | sample MGYA00243475_ERZ654567 | MGnify/ENA primary metagenome ERZ654567 (study PRJEB26926, sample SAMN06164482) | human gut metagenome | biome: ENVO:00009003; feature: ENVO:2100002; material: ENVO:00002003... | reverse complement strand
ATTCATTAGTATCCTTTATATATAAATTATAATATAAATCAGTAGTCACAATACCATCCCATTTTCCTTTAATTTTAAATCTTCGACCTTTATCATCACCATCCATCTTCTCCAAAGTAGCAACATATGTAACTGATGCATTGTATGACATTTTTAACACTTCAATTCTATATGTAGTCATAGGTGGAATAATGATTTTAAATGTCTGAGTAACATTTACCGTATATTCTTCTTCTGTACCATAAGTAACTGTACGAGAGCTAGTAGTACTATTATCAATCGTTCCACCAAAACCTATATTAACTATCCCCACTTTTAAGCCCAAATTTAAATTAAAAGAACTGCCCTCATGAGTAGAAACGCCTTCAGCTTCCGTAAAGTTACTCTTCTCTCTCGCCGTTCTTGAAACAGAAATAGAATGTTCAATTTCTTGAGTAGCTGAAGTATTTGGAACAATAGCTCCATCAATAGACTGGTCTTTTCGATCTATAAAATCACCAGATGTTTCTACATATTCCATATTTACTATTCTATATTCTCCAACAGGGACAACTTTCCATCGAGATATTGCAGAAGAATTAGTCTTTCTGTACTTTAAATCACTACTATTCTCATCTTTTGCTTGTAAATATCCAGCATCTTCATATGAACCAAAGCCTCCAATAACCGGTAATACTCCCCTAATATTGTAATAATCACCATATTTTATGAAAGGCGAAAAACTTGGCAAAAACGGCGTTGTCATTCCTAATAAAATAGGATATTCTTTTTTATCATTAGGTGCAACTCCCATATTAATAGGCATAGAAGAATTTCCCCCAACAAGAATAAGATTACCATTTTTTAAATACCATCTTTGTCTCATACTTCCATCATCAACTTCTGCCAGCCAAACAAAATTTCCTGTAGAACCTACCGTCAAGTATTTATATTTTGCACCTCCTACATTTATAACATTCACTGGTATATTTGCCAATTCTGTTAATGGATCAAAATCCGCAATAGACGTTGCCGCCCTCGTCTGTACCTGTTCCGCATCACTTTTCACAATCCCTTCCAAATCTTCTTGTTCACAAGAAAACATTGCCAACAATCCTACTAATAACAAACTAATCTTTTTCATAAGCATCACATTATTAGGTTAAACAAATTATATCATGTATCATAATTCAAATTGTCCACACACATAAGCGCCATTTTTCCCTTCTATTTCTATAAGGAAATTACCAGAAGCACCAGAATTCAATTGAACAGATATTTATTCATTTTTCTAAATTAAATGAATACAAAGAAACAAAAAAGATGACACAACTTAGTTATAAATTAACATCATTTTATCAACAGGAAGCCTATGCCGGAGCAATATGCTTACTATATACATCCTCAATCATAGATAAAAGCGACAAGGTTAAAATAAAATATTACTTTACCTCATTCTTTTTATTGCTATGAGAAGAAGATTTATCTTTAGACTTTAACGTATAGCCCCTTTAAAGAAGAACCGATCATTATCTAAGCACCACTCAAACTATTAGATCTATCCTCATGCTTTACAACATCTTTTCTGCAAAACTCATCTGCTAAATAATAAATTTCAGTAACTTTGTTTCCGATGACTCATAGTGGCATCTGTTAAGAGGTTTACTTTTTATATCAAACTCATACCAAGATTATGGCTCATTCTAAATCTTACATTATCCCCCAAAAAGAAACCGTTACACCGGAAATGAAAGAAGACGGAAGTCATTCTTCGCATTCGATGCGATATATCTTCTTCTTTGTATTGTTGTTCCTCACGATCTCTTCCAAAGCAGTAAATATAGATTCTTTATCAATGCATTATATCCCATTAAGCACAACAACAATTTATATTGCAAAAGACAAAATGAATTCACAAGACAAGTATAAACAAACCAGATATTGGAAAAAGCATAAAAGATTAAAAGCCTGCGGATGGACAACACTCGGCATAGGTGTTCCCACGATGGTTGTAGGATTTGTTGGTGCCGTCGTTTCCAGCTATGAGTCCGGTGGAGATGGGGAAGGTTTCGGTATCATTCTCGGTGCAGGAGCCGGACTGACCGTAAGCAGTATTCCTCTTTTTGTATTTGCCGTCAAAAATAGACAGAAAGCTATTGCAACTGCACTCGGCACAGAACTCGACCCACAATTATGGAGAAAACACAGACAGTTCAGAATTGGTGCATACACAGCATTAGGCATAGGGCTTGCCGGAATGGCAACAGGTCTGATAGGCGGAGCTTTCGACAATCCTCTCTACAAAAACACCCGGCCATGGAAAGCCGTATTTTATACCGGTGCAAGTGCAACAGCTGCCAGTATTCCGCTTTTCGTTTTTGCAAATATCAATAAAAAACGAGCTAAACAAGCAATAGAATTCTCGCTTAGCAGCTCAAGCATCCAGATGACCTTACCCAACGGAATGATTCAGACACAACCCGCATTGGTTTTTTGCATTAATTTTTAGGGATAAAAAAATCGCCCTTATCAGACGATTTTAGCAAACAGTTCCAGATGTTCATCTACATAACTGGCTACCATAGCTGTGATACCTTCCTCTTTTTCCAAAAATTCTTCTTCCAGTTCATCGAAAGCTTCATATTGCTCGTACATAGCCATAAATTCATCATCTGTACGCTCCCGTTCCAGATCTTCACGATGGGCATCATAAATCTTTTTAGCTCTATATACCAGTTTACCAAAATCTTCTGCTCCCCACAGACGCATCACTTTAGCAAACGGATTAGCAAAAATATAACCACCATACCCATTCTGTATCAACTGGCAGAAGCCGCCATCCATTACTTCATCACGAAATATCTGGTAAGCAAGCAAAGTGTGCTGCTCACCTGTCAGTAACGGCATGGATTCAGCAGTTAGTTCACCACCTATTACTTCTTTATATCTGTCGGTAAATACCTGGATAAAAGTATCCATCCCCTCGCCTGCTGCTTTGCGCAAGGCGGCATCAGTAATTTCTATCATAGTCTTCTTATTATGCCTTTTTCTAATTATTACGACAAAGATATGGAATTAAAAGATAAAGGTATAACAAGAAGACTAAAAACTATGAAAAGTGTTCCTACAATTTCCGCAGGATGCCTTTATCACCTACCACGAAGTAGGTATCCTTATCAATCAATAATGCACGGCCATGTTTCTTCTTCTGATTTTCTTTATTGTCTACATTGACACCGATAACCTTGCCATTATAAAAAGTAGAAATATCCTTAAAGATGGTATGCCCTACGATAATGTGTTTGGCTTTATAGCGCTCCATCACCATTTGCAGGCTATCCTGCACCATTGGATGATACTTGGCATCCGTACGCACAAGGCCACGATACCAGATGGGGCCATCGTTACCATACAGAAATGCGGTCAATGGAGAAAGAGCCCTGCGTTCTTTCTTATTCATAAAAAGGGCTTTGCTCATTTCTTCATTCACGGTAGGAATGCTTAAATTACGGTCATAGAAATTCTTGCCTAACCCGGCATGAACATAAAGGTCGCTGCCAATGGTCTGCATCGCATTACGAGTTCCTAACCATTTACCCAATTCCGTATCAGGTCCAAAAAGTTTAGGGTAATCCATATTCAATTTCTGTGCCAGCACTTTATATTTATCTTTCGTATAGCGCAAGTCATTGGCCAATACCAACGGCTCATGATTTCCTAACAGGAAAGAAACTGTTCCACCTGCTTTTGCAGCCTCATCTTCCAACTTATAGAATAACCAGAATATTTGCGGTACATCTTTTCCACGATCGAAAATATCACCGATAACCATCAGGTGATTATTACCAAAGCTCCAATTATAGTTTTTATCGATAACCCCATTGCCCTGCAACAAGCTAATAACACAATCCAACCTACCGTGCGGGTCGGACATAACAAACACTTTCTCCGGTTGCCGATATTGCCAATCGGGACGTTTCACTGGATGCAATTTCACATCAAACGGAAACCGTCCTTTATGATCTACCACATGCAGAGTAAAATCTTCGGGTAGTGCAGCATAAGTCGTGTCGGTAATTTTCCCTTTCTTATCAACACTGATGACACGCGTTTTACCATCAGGCTGATAAAGCACATACGGCCCGTCAGCCGATAACTCTTCTTTTTTCTCTTTGTCTTTCTTCTTACCGTCTGAACCAAAAGTTCCGGCGTTTAGGCCGGAACTGATGAACATTAGAGTAAATGCGATAAGAAAGCACTTCATGAAACTTGTCTTACTCGTCATATATCATTTATTTAAATTATCTTCCACCATATTCAGGATTCTGTTCCATATTAGGATTGGCATCCATTTCCTTCTTGGGAATAGGAAGTACAATCATATAGAAATTCCAGTCATACGTCATATACTTCGTGTCATGCTTGGTTTTACTCAGATTACTGTCCTTTACATCCTTACGCTCCACTGTCAATCCATTTCTGATAACGTCATACATGCGGTGTCCTTCGGCAACCAGTTCTTTACGGCGTTCGTTCAGTACTCTCTCCACAGTGATAGTCTGTCCTACCACTGTGTTATCCGGATTAGCACGCCTTACAATCGGGTCGAGATACTTGACAGCAGCGTCATTATCATTCTCCTTTACAGCGGCTTCGGCTGCATTCAGATAAGCCTCGGAAAGGCGGATCAACGGAATATTGGCATCTTCAATATTCTCTTCACGCTGCGGCTGATACTTATTTACATAAGCATAATATTTCTTATCGAAGCTCAGCAACTTAAGACGTATATCCTTCGGGTCTTCCTTCAGGAACTGATAAAAAGAACAAGTGATACACATATCATCGTAACCGTCATAAGAGTTGAGATACCCCATACTTTCTTTACCCGGGCTGTCAGTAGTGAGATTTACGATTTCGAACAATACTTCACCCGGTTTGGAGGCTGAAGCATCCTCTCCCCAAGCCGTGGGGTAATCTTCATTGGTCCACAAAGCGTATTTATTCTTTTCTGCCCCTGCAATAGCTTTCTCCGCCATTTCCAAAGCATTGGCATTTTCACCTTTGTATAGATAAACACGACTGAGAAGTACCATTGCCCCCCATTTGTTTATTTTACCCTTATTGAATTTTTCACCCAATAAAGAAATACTTTGGGTAAGATCATCGATTATCTTCGTATAACATTGAGCTACAGTGTTGCGTGCCGGCTTGCTATCAATAGTGGACAGACCTTCTATTATGGGCACACCCAGTGATGCCCCCTTATCTTTCAGATACGGATAACCGAAGATACGGGTCAGATCGAACAATGCCAGACCACGGATGGCCAGTGCCTCTCCTTTCAAATCATCCCGGTATGCCTTGTCTCCTTCATCAATCACCAGTTTATCAATGTTCATCAAAATCAGATTACAATTCTGGATAATGGAATAAAGATAAGACCAATGACTGCTTGGGTTATCATCCTTGGTAAAGTTAAAGCGGTAATAGTTAGCTACACGCTTAGTAGAACTAACAGCCTGCATATCATCACCCGTCACATCTCCATAATATACCAAGCGTCCGGAGTAAGCGTCCGAACTCTGCATTGTGCTGTAAATACCATTCAGAGTGAACTCAACATCCGACAATATCTTAATGCTGGTTTCAGTATCTACCGAAGTGGAAGGTTCCAAATCCAACCAACTGTTGCCGCAAGAAGTAGCGACGAACAACATGGAACTGATAAATAAATATTTTAATGGTTTCATAATATTGCGTTTTTATCGGGTTAGAAATTTACATTAATACCAAAAGTTACAGTCTTCAAAGGAGGAGTCCCCCAAATGGCAGTACCGCCACTCACTGCTTCCGGATCGTAATAGTCGTATGCCGCCCATGTCCAGAGGTTATTGGCCGATGCATACAAACGTACATTCTCGATACCGATTTTCCGTGTCCAGTCCTTCGGAACGGTGAAACCGAATGTCAGTGTCTTCAAGCGGATAAAATCAGTGCTGTGCAGACGGCGGGTAGTCGTTACTTTATTCATTGCTACAGAGGGTTTCTCATAGAATAACTCATACTTTGTAACATCTCCCGGCTTCTTCCAACTATCTTTATAATAGGACGGAATGTTAGCTTCCAGGTCATTACCACCATGTTCGGTTTTCTGTGCCCAGTTGTCATAAGAGTAACCGCCAAATTGATAAGAGAACATAAAGTTCAGATCAAACCATTTATAGCGCAACGAATTTGATAAACCGCCTATAGCATTCGGTTCTGCATGTTTATCAAGAACGATGGCATGAGCTTTATTGATTTCTTCGGTGATGTCTTTAATGTAGTTTCCATTTTCGTCCACATCGTTTGTATAGAATTGGGGAGCACCGGTTTCCGGATTGATACCTGCAAATTCAATCATATAGAAAGTACGGTATGATTTCCCTACTTTACGAATTTGAGAGCCACTCTTTATTTCCGTCTGCATGCCATCCAGGGTTACAATCTTATTCTTGTTATGCGAAATATTGAATGTTGTATTCCATGAGAAATCCTTAGTCTGGATGTTGGTTGAGCTGATTTCCAGTTCCACACCTTTATTCTTTACTTCACCGATATTCATCAGGTAACTGCTGAAACCGGTAGTCATAGAAATAGGACGGTCCATCAACAGATTCTTGGTGGTACGGGTGTAGTACTCCAAAGTAACGTTGATACGGTTCCACAAAGCAAAATCCAAGCCCAGATTCAGGTTATAGTTTGTCTCCCACTGCAAGTCGTCATTCCGGAGTTGCGACTGAATGATGCCCGGTTGTTCCAGATAACCGTTAGTCAGGCTGCTCAATCCCATATATCCGAAGTAATCGGAAGGAAGGGTACCATTCACACCATAAGATGCGCGAATCTTTAAATCAGTCAACCAATCCTTAGTTGGAGACATGAATTCTTCCTCAATAATACGCCAAGCACCGGATATTGACCAGAAACTACCCCAACGGTTATCTCTTTGGAAACGGGAACTACCATCCGTACGGAAGCTACCACCCAAATAGTATTTATTCTTATAATCATAATTCAAACGAGTCAGGTAGGAAACCATACGTGTACGGGTATCATTACCGCCGACCGATTCCGTCTTCATACCATTACTGATTTGATTTTTATCATAAGTCGCAAAGTTAGTGGCATACCCTGACAGGTAATCGCGGTATTGATCGTCTATTTCGTAACCTACCAGCGCATCGATATGATGATCTCTGGCAATCGAAGTTTTATAGCTCAACTGATTGGCCCATACCATTTTGTTGTATTCATAATATTTCTTGCTCATACCACCGTTGATATCATCACCGTTGGAAGTACGCGGATCGCTCCAGTCTTTACCTTTGGTAATGACATAGTCATAACTGAAAGTAGACTTAAATTTCAGGTCCTTGATAAATTCGTATTCACCATAAATGGTATTGAATGCACGGGTCACATATTCGCGTTGATAATCATAAGTTGCTGACAACAATGGATTACGGTCACCAATACGAATCAAGTCGCGATTCCAGCTGCCGTCTTCATTATATATAGGATCAGAAGGTACCACAGCATTACGTGAGGTGTAGAAAGGAGAAGAATAAGAAGTACCTTCACTATATACATCCTGATTGACCGTAGCAAACAAGACATTGGCTCCCAATTTCAGCTTGCTGGTAGCTTGGAAATCCACATTCAGGCGTCCGCTGATACGTTCCAGACCTGAGTTGATGGCAATACCGTCTTGCTTCAGATAAGAAAGTGAAGAGTAATACTTGAACCGATCCGTACCTCCTGAAAGAGAAGCTTCATAAGACTGATGATTTCCTTTCTTGAACAAAACGTCATCCCAATCCGTATATCCGCACCAGGGAACCGGAGCATAGTCATCTATTTCTCCATCGGCATAAGCCATTGCATCAGCCTCACTCTTACCTTTCTTAATCTGACCGGCTACCAAACCGTCATAGATATACTGGCGACGCTCTTCTCCACCCATAATCGGACGATAATCCATGGCAAAATCAGAACTGCCCCAATCGGCCTTTAACGAAATGGAAGGTTTTCCTGCTTTACCTTTCTTCGTTGTAATCAGTACGACACCATTTGCGGCACGCGAACCGTAAAGTGAAGCGGCGGCAGCATCTTTTATCACCGTAACGCTTTCGATATCAGAGCTATTAATGGTAGACATAATATCGAGGCCGGCATCCGAACTCATCGTATTAATAGTACCTGAGCGCATCGGCACTCCGTCTATTACATAAAGGGGGGAATTGCTGGCATTGAAAGAACCCATACCACGAATTCTCAATGAAGAAGACGCACCCGGCTGTCCGGAAGAAGAAGTAAACTGTACGCCCGGCGCATTACCTTGGAGCAGGTCTTTGAAAGAAATAGCGGGAACGTCTTTCAAAGTCTCTCCCTTTACACTGGCAGCAGAACCGGCATAAGCAGATTTCTTGAAGGTACCATAACCTGTAATGACTACCTCATCCATCAGGTTATTGTCCGGCACCATTTCCACTTTAATCGTCTTAGCAGAAGTTACCTTGATTTCCTGGCGAGTATAACCGATATAAGAAACCATCAAAGTGACAGGAAGATGATCTACATCGAGAGAGAAATGACCGTCTAAATCTGTAGTACAACCGTTGGTAGTACCTTTCACTATTACATTGGCACCAATAATGGCTTCACCTGTTTCGTCTACAACAGTACCATTCAGTTTTGTCTTTTGCTGCGGTGCTGTCGCTTCTTCAACCTTAGAAGCAGGCTTAATAGCAATGACTCCGTCGTGAACCGTATAAGTAAGTCCACTACCTTTCAGGCATTTATCCAGCACATCAGCAATCTTTTCATGATTCACAATCAGCCTTTCTACTTTTACCTTTTTCACCTCTTCTGTGCTATACACAAAGGTGAAATCCGTTTGCCTCTGAACTTCCCATAGCACTTCGCCAAGGGTGGCATTCTTAAAGGTTGCAGTGACAGTGGTTTGTGCAAACACTGCATTGGCAGCCTGCATAAAACCGGTAACTGTGAAACAGAGAAACAGTAACGTTATCCATAAACGTCTACTACTTCTTTCAGCATGATTCTTGTGTTCTTTTTTGTTCATAGCAATCATTTTTGGGTTAATTATTGAATATTATTGTATTACCTTCGATTTTCACATGCACTTCTTCCGTCTTTTCCAGCAACTTGACGAAAGGAGTTATTTCTTCATAACGGTTCAGGTTACAGCCGAAACGTATATTCTTAAGTCCTTCATTTTCATAAACCACATTCATATCATACCAGCGGGACAGCGTTTTCATAATGTCTTCCAAACGTTGGTCTTTGAAATTGATCTTTCCCTTTACCCATGAAGTATAGAATGAGGTATCTACCGTTCGCACCTGTATAGAATTACTGCCTAAAGCAATGGTGGCTTGTTGCGATGGTTTCAGTATAAGGCTTTCACCCTTTTCGGCACTGACCTTCACTGATCCGTTCACCAGGGTGGTCCGGTACTCTTCATCGGGATAAGCGGAGATATTGAAAGTTGTACCCAGTACTTCTACTTGCATGCCATTGGCGTTGACTATAAAAGGTTGTCCGGTTTTGTTCACTTCAAAATAAGCTTCACCTTGCAGTTCGACTTCTCTCTTACCCGTAGTAAATGCTACCGGGAAACGGAGGCTACTCATTGAATTTAAATGTACCTTTGTTCCGTCACTCAGCACCAACGCATACTCACCGCCACGCGGAATTTCCAGCTTATTATATACAGGTTTTACCAGGACGGGGGTGCTTTGTGCCAATTGATAATTCAAAGTGGTCGAATCTACCTGAATATGTGTTCCTTCTATTTTCCGTAAAGCATCTGCTGTTTCTTTATTCAGATTGATTGTTTCCCCATTATCCAAAGTCAATATCGCTTTAGCAGCCCCCGGCAGTATGGGCTGGGCTATCAATACGGACTTATCGGAAGAATGGCCATGATCAGTATACTTCAGTGTAATGCCTACAAAAAAGACGGGTACTAAAACAGCTGCGGCATAACGGAATATTTTCATCATCCGTTCCCGATTATTGCTTTTCCTGATACGCTTTTGCACTTCCAGCCAACCAGTTGCAGTGTTGAATGACGCACCTTTTTCCACATGCTTTTTTAGATTCTCCTTACTGCAAATTTTCTGAAAGAGTGCTTCATGAGTGAAATCTGCTTTTCGCCATTTCTCCAGTTGAGCGCTTTCTTCAGAGGTAATTTCACCCGATAAGTGCCTGGCTATAATATTAGCTATATGAAAATCCTGTTTTATCATAAATTGAACTTTTTTCGTTGTCTTTTATAATAAAACAGGCATAATTAAAATCATGGTGAATCAAAAAGCACTTTTTTCAAAGAAAAATTAAAGCCATGGTCAAATTATGCAATTTTTAGCTTTATATCAGTAGTTTATTCCTTCTTTATCAAGAATTAAATTACTTTTGCTGCCAAATTTTAATACTTCTATTTTATGCCAATATTCTTCATTATCCTCATCACCGTATATCTTGGCGGAAACACCTATGTATTTCATAGAGGTGCACAAGCGTTATCCGGTCTTCCTGTCGGAATCAAAATTCCATTGGCTATTTTGTTTTGGCTCGCAGCTCTATCCATCGTGGGGACGATGCTGACCCGCAACATAAAAATGCCGGTTTTCTTATCTCATACGATGTATGAAATTGGAACCGGCTGGCTGATATTCACCTTATATATGGTCTTATTCCTACTCGCATTCGATCTGTTAAAACTATGCCGTGTCCCCTTCAACTACGGTTTCATCCTCTCTTTGGTATTTACAGTCATCTTATTAGGATATGGATACTATAATTACCGCCATCCTAAAACAAATATAGTCAACATCGCCCTCAACAAGCCTCTGATCGGTGACAGGCAAGCGATTAAAATAATTGCCGTGAGCGACCTGCATCTGGGCAATGGGACCGGGAAAGCGGCTCTGAAGCAATACGTGAAGATGATTAACGAACAAAACCCGGATTTGATTCTTATCGGAGGTGATTTGATTGACAACAGTGTAGTACCTCTTTATGCTGAAAACATGATGGAGGAACTCTCCGAATTAAAAGCACCATTAGGTATTTACATGGTTCCCGGTAATCACGAATATATCAGTGGCATGAATGCAAGTGCACGATTTATACAAGACACTCCCATACAGTTGTTGCGCGATTCGATAGTCACACTCCTCAATGGCATACAACTGATAGGACGGGACGACCGATCGAACACCGCCCGCCGCTCATTACAAGAGCTGATGGCAAATGTAGATAAAAACAAACCTGTTATCCTGTTAGACCATCAACCTTATAAACTGACGGAAAGTGAAGCAGCCGGCATCGACCTACAATTCAGCGGACATACCCATCGTGGACAAGTATGGCCTATGAGTCTGGTTACAGATCATATCTACGAACAAAGCCATGGTTATCGCCAGTGGGGAAACAGTCATATATACGTTTCCAGCGGCTTGTCTCTTTGGGGACCTCCTTTCAGAATAGGAACGGAGAGTGAAATGGTCGTATTCCAGCTATCCGCAAAGGAATAAGAAAAACAACACCCTTGCGGGAAGAATATAATTTGTTCTGTTTTTCCTGTCTCTCATGACCCAAACCGTATCAAGTCCGTGTTTGCTCCGTACCTATACGGATGGACTTGGTATGGAGTTGGTATGGAGCAGACAGGGAGAGGGTCTGGAGTTGGTAAGAAATTGATCTGAAATTCGTTTTTCCTCTAATGGTATATAGAGGAATATAAGTGACGAGGTATACGTCTATAAATAAAAGAATATAAGAAAATAATAGTACTCTTTCAGATATACGCGAAGCTTTTTGTATGCAATCTTTTTAAGAGTATGTACAGTTTCAACAGATACATTTAATTGCCCGGCTATTTCACCATTCTTTTTTCCTTCCATAGCCAATCGCATAATAGCCCGCATCTGATCGGGAAGTTTATCTATGGCTTCTGCCAGAATCTGGTATGTCTCTTCCTCTACTACTGCATCATGAAAAAAAGAATCCTTTTTCTTTTCAATAACTTTTTGAGCATATTCAAATACGACTTTAGAATGCTCCAATTCATTCAACGCCTTATTGCGCACAGCCGTATAAAGGAAAGCTTTGACTTGATGTAGATAGAAAAAATCATCTCTGATTTGCCATAGCTTAGCAAAGGAATCTTGTACAACGTCAGCAGAAGCTTCTTCATTTTCTGTATATTGGTTTGCAAACAAACAAAGTGCCACATAATATTTATCAAAAACATTATGGAACTCCCGTTCATTAAGCCTAATACTAATGAGTGTATGAGAAGTTTCTGTAACCACCAGCTTTCTTTTTTCTCTATTCTAATGCGAAAATAGAAAAAATATATTAAAAAATGACACAGTAAGACCTAAACTTCCACATAGAAAAAGAATTTGTCGACATCCGGGGTCCTAAAATGACATACTTTTGCAACATCAGAATATTAATCTTAAAACCATGAAGAAAAGCTACACACTTCTATTTATCATGCTTTTATGTGCCGTTTTTGCACAAGCTCAAACCACTCCCGCCTTTCCCGGTGCCGAAGGTTTTGCCCGCTATACCGTAACCGGCGGACGTGGAGGAATCGTATATCACGTCACTAACCTTAATGATAGCGGTGAAGGATCACTGCGTGCAGGAATTGATATGAAAGTTCCCCGCACCATTGTTTTTGATGTATCGGGCATTATTGAACTGGAAAGCAGGCTAGTCATAAAAAACGGTGATCTTACCATTGCCGGACAAACGGCTCCGGGAGATGGTATTTGTATCAAGAACTACACCCTGCACATTGCCGGATATAAAGAAGAAGAAAAAAAGGATCAATGTGCCACTAATATTATCATCCGCTTCATTCGTTGCCGACTGGGAAACGAAAAAAAAACAGAAGACGATGCCATGTGGGGACGTTATACCTCGGACATCATTATAGATCATTGCAGTATGAGCTGGAGTACGGACGAATGTGCTTCTTTTTATAGTAATAAGAATTTCACTATGCAGTGGTGTATCTTGAGTGAAAGCCTAACCAAATCGGTACACGTCAAAGGAAACCACGGATATGGAGCGATTTGGGGAGGTGAGGGAGCAAGTTTCCACCATAATCTGCTGGCTCATCACAGTAGCCGCACTCCTCGTCTGGATGGCAGCCGCTCCGTAGGAAGATGGGAAGAGGAACTAACCGATCTGCGCAACAATGTATTCTATAACTGGGGCCCCACCAACGGAGGATATGCCGGAGAAGGCGGACGATATAACTTTGTGAACAATTATTATAAACCGGGTCCCTCTACTGCCACAAAGAAAAGTATCGTCAACCGTATCTTTCAGCCCAATGCCGATGATGGCACACAAAGTAATCCTACAGGTATATGGGGAAGCTTTTATGTGAATGGTAACTACTTTGACGATACTTGCTCCAAGTTGAGTAACGACATGAAAAAACTGGTGGGTGAAACCAATGCAGATAACTGGGAAGGCATTCATCCGCATCTGGGTAACGGTGAATTGCCGGGAGGTAGTAAAAACGGTATTAAAAGTAAGACAGAATTTGAAGTTGCATCCGTTAGTACGCATGCTGCAACACAAGCTTATGAAAAAGTACTGGCACAAGTGGGCGCCAGCCTGAAGCGTGACGCTGTCGATGAACGGATCATCTCTGAAGTTAAGAATGGGAATTACACTTATGAAGGTAGCAACGGCAGTAGTAACGGACTGATTGATTCACAAGCCGATGTGGAAGGATGGCCTCTGTACAATAATGAAGAAAAGCCTGCTGATTCCAATGGGGACGGTATTCCTGACACTTGGGCTACCCAATATCTTCCCGTCGGCAAAACCTATAAAGACATAGAACCATCTACCGGTTACTCTTATCTGGAACTTTATATCAATAGCCTCGTTGACGACTTGATGAAAGCCTGCTACGAAAACAGCAGTAATTCCCCAAGCATCCACGATTTCGGTTTATATGGCACTACAACGGGGATTTCTTCTCCTTCTGCCCCAAAAACAGATGCGGTAAAATGTTTCCGGCAGGATAAGCAAATTGTCCTTAAGGGACTTTGTGCAGGGGCATGCATCGAAATTTATGACTTGTCGGGCAGAATCATGGCTTCCTATCAAAGCTCTGACGAACAGGCTATATACCCCCTCACCCAGCCTGCCATTATTAACATCCTATCAGGAGGGAAAAAATACAGTTTCAAAAGTCCCCGTTAATTTTATTGTAATGTGGAGATTGCAATACACAGAAACACTGTCTATTATTATTTATTTTTATAAAAAAAGTCAGATAACTCGATTTGCATAAACAAAGAAAAGAAGTAACTTTGCGAGCGATTTTAGAAAGTGGATTACGTTTTTTAATTTATATAACTTAAAAAAAGAGCTAATTATGACTTATTCACACGAAGTGGAACACATGTGTGTTGT
>ENA-UAOT01000777-UAOT01000777.1-human-gut-metagenome-genome-assembly--contig:-NODE-777-length-14717-cov-4.611717_pt1 | contig 14717 bp, 16 predicted proteins | sample MGYA00243475_ERZ654567 | MGnify/ENA primary metagenome ERZ654567 (study PRJEB26926, sample SAMN06164482) | human gut metagenome | biome: ENVO:00009003; feature: ENVO:2100002; material: ENVO:00002003... | reverse complement strand
GAGCGCGCCCTTCTTGACAGTGATGTCGCCCAGGACGATGCCGTCCCACTCTCCGTCCATGCGGGAGAGGATGATGCCGGTGCCGTCCTCGAACATAGCATAGGCGACTTCTGTGCCGGGGGTCAGGTTTCCCATCTCTCCGCGCAGATACCACGGGATCGTCAGCGGTCGCGTGACCATGCTGTCGGCTGTGCTCGGGAGCACTCTGGCCGTGGTTTTGTCTCCGTTCCTGTCGGCCTTTCCCTCCACGCTGGAGATCTTGCCCTTCTGGATCATTTGGTTGTTGCTGTTCATCAATATCCCTCCAGTGGCTTGCGGAGGTATAGCTTGCTCCGCGTCTTGACGTAGTCGTGCCGGATCCGGTTGATGAAGGCCGTGCCGTCCCACGACTTAACGCCCTCGGTCGCCAGCGTGACCACAGAGCCCGCCGCATAGTCTCGCAGCAGCGAGCCCGTCCAGAGGGTGCCGACGGTCGCGTTTTTGTTGGCGTCCCGGAGGAGGCCCTTGGCGAAGCGGTCGGCCTCGCTCTGGTCAGTCATGCGGAAGGGTAGGATCCGGCGCAGCACCTTGTCGCCGCCGTTCGGGGCTGCGAAGGTGCCGGTCAGGCCGCCGTTGACGGCTTCGGACGAGCCGTAGGCGTTGGTGCCCTCGTCGCGGTACTCGAAGTCATTGGCCGGGGTGATGGTGATGGTGTCGACGGGCTGCTGGCTTTCCATGTACGCCTCGTCGTAGACGACCAGCTTGCCGTCATACACCAGAAACGCCGCGCCCTCGAGGGTGCAGCGGTTTTGAAAAAATGCGAAGTCTGCGAGGTTGTTCTGCTCGACGTAGTCGTAGGTCTGGTCTGTGATCCCGTAGGTCTCGAGTGTCAGGCCGTGGCGGCCGGCGATCTCTTGGGCCAGTTGCAGAAACTTGACCTTTTCCCACGACTTGCTCCGCTTATCCTTCGCAGACTGCGGGACGGAATAGGCCCGCAGGGTGATGATCCCGGACTCGGGGACGACGCTCTCGACGAACATTTTGCCCGTCTTGGCCGCGCCGTCCTCGATGGCGATGCTGTCGCCCTTCTTGGGGTTCCACGAGTCCCACAGCTCGCGGGTGTCGTTGAGCTTGAGCAGCAGCTCGTCGCTCTGCTTTTCGGCGTACATATCGTGATAGCAGCGGTGGACGCTGATGTCCGGGTAGATGTCGACGCCTTCGTATAGGATCTTCACGGCGTCACCTCCTCCACGGCGGCAGGGTCTCCGGCGTTTCCGCGGTCTCGACGATCGGGATCCGCACGGCCTCGCCGCCCTCGAAGATCAGCACGTCGCTGAGGTCGGGGTTGGCTGCGATGATGGTGCTTGCCATGCGCTCCTCGTTGTAGGCGACGAGCGCGATGCTGTCGAACGTGTCGCCGCCCTGTGCCACATAATCAATAAAGCCGACTGTCTGCTGTGACATAAGCGCCGCCCTCCCTTCTGCTGAGTGCCTCGAGAATGAAGTCGATGAACTCCGGCTCGAGGTCGCGGAGCTTTCGGATCAGTGCGTCCTCGTCAGTGTCGCCCTCGACCTTGATCTGCGGAGAGAAGGACAGGCCACTCAGATCGTAGACCACAGCAGTGCCGGAGCCGCCGCTGAGCAGCTCGTAGTCGCTTTCGCCGTCAGATGCCCCGAGCATCCGGCCCGCCTCTGCCCAGTAGGACAGGTTTTGCGAACGGTATGCAGGGTTAAAACTGATGACCGCCTCGGTCGGGTAGCGTGGATCCTCGCCGGCGATGGACGGCCCTCTTGTGAAGCCGCCGGTCGCATAGCCAGAGACAGACGCGCTGCCGCCTCCACCTCCGAACAGGCCGGCGATCTTGGAGATGACGCCGGAGCCGAAGCTGACGATCTTCGATACCCAGCCGACAATCGTGCCGAGCACGCTGGCGATGGGTTCCAGAATAGACAGCAGCGGAGTCAGCAGTGGGGTGATGGCGCCGATCAGGCTCAGGATCGGGGGGAGTAGTGCCTGAACGAGCTGCATCAGGGGATCAAGCAGCGGCATGATGACGCTGTTGACGATTTGCAGAGCCACTTCCAGCAGCGGGGTGATGACCGGCAGCAGGCTCGAGATGATGCTCACCAGCACAGGCAGCACGGCGCTGACGATCTGCGTGATGATAGGTAGCACGGTGGCAAGCAGGCTGGCAATAGGCGGCAGGATCGCGGAGACGATCTGCATGAGTGGCGGGAGGAGCGTCTGCACGAGGTTGAGAAGCGGCGGGAGCAGAGTGCTCATTAGCTGCGTCAGAACTGGCAGAAGGTCGGCCGCGAGCTGAGAGATCAGGGGCAGAACGTCCTCGAGGGCGTTGGCCGCGCCGGTCAGGAACTCGTCGACAAACGGGGCCGCAGCCTCGACCGCCTTGGAGATGGCCGGAGTGATCTGCTCCATCAGTTTTTGCAGGGTCGGCATGAACTTGTTGAGCCCGTCGAACACAGTGTTCGCTATAGGCTTGAGGGCCACTTCGAGCCCCTGCTTCATAACCTGAAGCCGCTCGGCGAAGTCGTAGGTGTCATCAGCTGCGCCGGCGATTGTCTCGCCGTTTTCTTGCAGCTCAGCCGTCAGGTCTGCGACGGCCAGAGAGCCGTCTCGGATTGCTGCGGCCATCGTGGAGCCTGCCCTTGTGCCGAAGATCTCCGACGCGATGCTGGCGGCCTCTGCGGCCGTCCCGGCGTTTTTGATCTTTTCGTAGTACATGGCGAGCCCGTCGCTGGCGCTGATGCCCTCCTTGGCGAGTGTGGCGACGCTCTTTTTCATAGCGCCGAGCACTTCGTCGGTGTTTACGCCGGCCTTGTCGAGCTGGCCCATCAGGGCGCTCGCCGTCTCGAAGGAGTAGCCCATCTCCTGAAGCTGCGGGCCGAACTTCTGCATATCTGCCATCAGATCCGTGAAGCCCATGCCCGTGCTCTGGCTGACCTTAAAGATGTAGTCCATAGCGCCGCCCATGTCGTCGGCGTCGATGTTCCACTGTTGGAAGGCTTGGCTCGACTCCTCGATCACGCTGCCGAGGTCGTCCCCGAGCATATCGCTCACTTGGATGGCCTGCTTGGAGATCTCCTGAAGCTGCGGGCCGGTGAGGCCGAGGCGGGTGTTGTAGTCTGCGATCGCCTTGCTGGCGTCCTCCATTGTGGTCGGGACGCTCTTGTAGACGGCGTCGAAGTCATCCAGAAGCCCGTCCAGTGCGTCGCCGGTTGCGCCGGTTCCGATGCGGATAGCATCAGCAGCGTCGTCGAAGGACGCGCCGAGATCCTTCATATACTTTCCGGCCTCGATGACTGCCTTGCCTGTCGCCACAGCGATGCCGCCCACGGCTGCACCAACGGCCAGCGCCTTCACGTTCAGGCCGCTGATTTTCTTCTGAGCCTGTTCGATGGCTTTGCCGAGTGATGGGTCGATGCTGCCGGCCAGATTGACGACCGCCTGCATCGTTTTTCCGTTTGCCATGTGCGTCACCTCCTTCTGATGTGTGGTTTCTTAAAGCTGGCCGCACGAGTCGGCCGGCTCGCTTGGAGCCGCTTGGCCTCCTCGACGGCCTCCCCGTATTCGGTCAGGAAGTCGGTCAGCCTTCGCTCTCCGAGGTCTCGCGTTGATGTGTGGAAGGCTCGGGCGTAGTCTCGGATTGCGCGTCGGAGCTGTCGGGGGTGTAGGGTTCCTCCGACTTCCCGGAAATAAAATCCCGGCCGATCCTCATAATCTTCATAACGTCGTAGCCGCGGACGCGCTCGAGGTCGGAGATGTCGATCTCAGGGTTGACCGCGATGATGGCAGCGAAGCCGAGGTAGAGGTGCAGGCCGTAGTCCAGCTCGGCCGCGCCGGCTGCGTTGCCATTCTTGGAGCCGCTGGCGCTCAGCTTTCTGGCGTCAGCTTCAGCAAACGCCTGTGCGGTGATCTCGCTGATGTCATAGGTCAGCTCGTTGTAGCTCTTGCCGTTGATCTGCACAGGGTTGTCGAGCTTGATGGTGTTCTTCATTGGGTACGTCTCCTTTCGATAAACAGAGGGCGCCGCATAGGCGCGGCGCCCTTCAGGTTACAGCAGGCTGCGGATGTCCTTGGCGTAGTCGACGCCGCCGACGCGCAGGATCGTGTTGAGCTGGTCAATCAGCCAGTATTCAGCGCCGCCGACGTAGAGCTGGTAGCGGCTCACGGCAAACGTGGCCTCGTTCTCGCTGGTGTTGCCGGGATCCACGGAGAGGCCCGGGATGCCCTTAGAAACACAGCGGAGGAACGCCTTGCAGCCTTCGGTCTTGGTGGAGCCGTCGGCCTGCTTGACGTCCTGAGCCCAGCGGATCTCGATGGTCTTGCTCTCGAGTTTCATCATGTTCCGCAGGCCGAGGTCGATGCCGATCTTGGTGATGGATGCCTCCATAGCCTCGATCTGGCCAAGGATGGGGGCGGTGTAGGTTCCCATAGCCTTGAAGTCAGCGGTCACGGGAGTGACAGCCGGCAGCGCGATGGTCACGTCTTTGGCGACGAGAGTGCTGCCGATGTAGACGGTGTCGGCGAGGATGGGGCCCTTCAGGTCGAGCCACAGGTTTGCCATTACTCGTCACCTCCTTCGTAGTAGACAGAGAAGCCCGCGTCGGTGTAGGCGACGTAGACGCTCGCAGACTTGAGGGGCGGGGTCGGGGTGACGGCGATGTCCCAGCGGAAGTCGCCATTCATCACGTCCGTGGTGCTGTTCTCGCTCTCGAGGAACAGGATCACAGGGGATCCGAGCAGCGCGCCCATGCTGACATAGCCGTCGAGCTTCTCCTGCTCGCGGTTGATGATGCGATCCTTCAGCGCGCGGGTCATGGGCTCGTCGATCTCCGGGCTCCACTCGCGCTGGAAGTCGTTGGTGATGTGCATGAGCATCCGCATGGAGACGTCGAAGATCGCGCGGGGATCCACGTCTGCGCCGTAGGTGTAGGCAGCCGTATGGTCGCCCCACAGTACCCATTCGCCGCCCCATGCCACGGCGGTGCTGATACCGTTCTGCGTCAGCTCCTTGCCGCTCTGCTGGTCGAAGCCGCGGTTTTTCGCGTTGGCGCCGAAATACTGCTTGATGACGGGGATCGCCTTGTTGCCGCAGGTCTCCATCGGGACGCTGTTGTGGCTGAAGTCAGCGCGCATGAGCTCGACCACGGCCAGCGTGCTCAGGTGGAACACGTTGCCGAGGTTGTCCACAGCCTGCGGCCAGTAGACCTTAGAGCGCTCGCCGGTGAAGGCGTTGGCCTTCTTCCATGCGATCGCCTTGGTGATCGTGTCGACCGCCTGCGCGGTGCTGTCCACGAGGGGCAGGTCGGCCACGACGAAGGCGTCCCAGTGGCCGTTAATCTTCTTGCAGGTCGTCAGCATGGCGTTGTAGACGGCAGGGCTGTGACTCCAGCCGGGGGCTGCGATCAGATTGCAGACCGCGAACTGCTCGGGATAGAGCAGCGCGATCGCGCTCAGGCCGCTGTACTCGCCGGAGGAGGTGACGCCGCCGATGATGTCGCTGTCTGCGATCTCAGAGTCGTCCACCTCGCTGAAGCTGGCCGTCAGGCTGCCGGCGAGCTGCGCGTCGTCCTTCAGGCTGGTGATGATGACCGTGCCCTTGGTGAAGTTATAGTCCACAGCGTAGTCGGTGCCCTCGACGTAGTTGCCGCTGTCATTCTTTGCGATGGTCAGGGTGTCGAGGATGATCTTGTCGCTGGCGAACTCGGCGCGGCCGCCGGTGAAGGTGAGGGTCTTGGTGGTGGCCGTCTCCTTGCGGTGCTTGCCCGCGGAGGGGTCGAGCACATTGATGACGTAGATCGGGCCGATGTTCCCGAGGGTGTTGTTGAAATGCGCGTACACGGCCTCGCACAGGGTAAAGGTGCCCCAGTCGGACGAGTAGCCGATCTTCTTCTGAGCGTCGACCAGACTGGTGATCTTGATCGGCGCGTTGATGATGCCGGCCTCGCCGAAGCCGCGCACGAGGTTGACGGGTGCCGTGCCGATATAGACCGGCGTGGTGCCCGCCTGCACGGCGCTCTGTGCCACGGTCTCGCCGATGTGGCCGTAGGCGCCGTAGAGGTATTCGTTTGCCATCTGCTTATCCTCCTTTGCATGAAATTAGAGCAGCCGAGCGGCTGCCCTTAAAGCAGGTGTTGGTAGCTTTTCGGGTTGCGGGTCAGTGTCTCCTCGACGGAGAACTCAGCCCATGCAAACCAGTACGGGTAGAAGTCGGGGACGGCGTCTTGCTCCGTGACGGGGCCGAAGGTGATGCCCTTCTCCTTGATGACGCGGAGGTCGCCGAGGTACTCGGCGTTTTCAATCAGCCGGAGAGCTGTGTCCACAAAATTCCATGCGTCACGCCAGCCCTCTCCGTTCTTCACGAAGTAGGAGGCCGCCGCCTCGTTGTATTGCTGGATGTAGGTGCCGCTGCCGTCGCCCTTCGGCTTGAAGATGTCGGGCCCGTGGTAGCCGGGATCCCACGCTGAGAAGCAGAGCCGGATCTTGATGTCTCGGGCACTCTGGAGCAGGTCGTCGTCGCCCTGAACGATCTGCACGCAGACCGACGGGATCGGCGCGGCGATGTTCGGGGGTGTCCTGTCCTTCGATGGTACGAAAAGCGAGAACGCGGCCGGGTTTACCAGCTTGTATGGGTAGGAGGCGTCCGTTGCGTTGTCGTCGGGGAGCTTCAGCTTGACCAGAGGGCAGACCTCGGCGGTCAGCCAGTCCCGGACGGTTTCGATGCTGTTGACGATGGACATGGGGCACCTCCTACATGGTGACAGTCTGACCGAGGGCCACGGTGGCGATCCCCATGTCCTCGCTCCAGTCGTTGACGATGTACTCGCGGCCGTCGACGTTGAGCCCTTCGCCCGCCGGGCGCCGAGCGGGCAGATCCTCGACCGCCGCGTAAAGCAGCAGAGAGGACTCCGCGACGCTCAGCTCTTGCCCCCCTTGGCGTTCCTTCAGGGCGTTGTCGTCCAGCACGGCGGCGATGGCTCTGCCTTCGACGGTGTGCTTCTCACCGAACTCGTCGAGATTGAGAAACGTGCGCCGACGGTCAGCCTCGACCATCGCCTTGAAGCTGAAGGTCATCAGACAGGATCGGCGGCGCCGATCTGAGGGGGCTCCTCGTCGTCGGCGCCGTCATCAGGCTGCTCGGCCTTGGCGGCCTCGATGGCAGCGATGACGTCGGCCTTCTTGCGCATGGCAGAGGCGTCCACGCCATAGCGCGCGGCCACTTCCTTCAGCTCGTCGAGCTTCATGTCCTCGTTGTACTCAGGGGCCTCGTCGGCCGCGGTGTTGGTGCTGGCAGGCTCGTCGGCGTCGTCGCCGGGAGCGGGTGCGGGCTGCTCGACAGTCTCGCCCGGCTCGCCGATGTACTTGGCGACGCCTTCCTTCACCAGACGGGCCTCCAGCTCGTCGTCGAACTTCTGAGGGCCGTCTGCTTCAGTGATGGGGATCACCTTGCGGCCGTTATAGTAGCCGAAGGTGCCCTTGATGATCTGGATCATGCTCTGCTCCTTTCTGCTGCGCTCAGTCCGTCAGGACGTCCGCAACGATGAACGGGTTCTTGTTGTTGGGGATCATCAGCGGGCGGCTGGAGATGGTCAGCGTGCGGCTGTTGCCTTCGGCGCTGCTCACATACTTCGGCACGCGGCGGCCGGCGTAGGTGTGGAACTCGCCGTCGCTCTGCTCGACCTGAGAGACGGCGCCGTAGGCGGTGCGGCCAGCGCCGGGAGCGGTGAGGACGCACTTGCCGGACGGGATGTAGAGCTTGTCGTTGCCCTCGTCGTCGGTGTAGGTCAGGTCGTAGGAGATGACGCTGATGATGCGGCCGAGGACGTTCAGGCGGGCCACGATGGCAGCGCCGTCAGGCAGCAGCTCAGGCTCCACGTTGCCGATCTCGATGCGGCGGTTGTCGAGGAGCTTCTGCACGGCCGCGTCGTTGATGATGGTGTCAGCCACGTCCGGGGAGCAGACCAGATCAGAAGCGCGGAGGCCGCGCTTGGTCAGCATACGGATCATGGCCTCCAGATCCTTCAGGATCTTGCCGCCGGTGGCGTCCCACTTGGCCGTCGGGGTGTAGGTCGCGGGGTTGCTGGCCTCGGAGTAGAAACGGATCTCCATCTCGTCGGCCTTGTCGACGTCGTCGGCGATGTGCTTCATCACGCAGCCATTGGTCAGCATGGTCTCGGCGGCCATCGCTTCTTCGCGGTTGGTGATGAGCTCGCCCAGCTCGTCAGCGTCGCGCAGGATGAGGGTCTGCTGGCGCTGCTCAGGGGTGAGCTGAGAGTAGAGAGCCTCGCCGAAGCCGCGCTTGCGCAGCTCGTCGAGGGTCAGGACGCGACGGGGAGCCACGAAGGGCGGGGTGTAGCGTTCCATATTGTAGCCGGCGCGCAGGACGGTGACGCCGCCCTTGCGAGGGGCCACGAAGGGCGCCAGCTTCTTGCTGCCGTCACGGAACTCGACGAGCACGTCGTCGGTGGCGAAGATGTCGCTCGCGTCGTTGGTGGGGAAGTAGCGGTCACGCAGGAAGGTCGCAGCAGGGGTGAGCTGCTGCACGGCCATGAGCAGCGTGTGGGTGTCGTAGAAGTTAAAAGGCATTTTGTTGTCCTCCTTCTCTTAGTATTCGATGGCGTCGGAGAGCAGGATGCCGGCCTTGCGCAGCTCCTCCTCGTCGGTCGCCTTCAGGGTGTAGCCGCTTGCGACAGTCAGCTTGTTGCGGGCGAAGTGGCCGGTGCGGTAGGCCAGCACGGTCACGTCCGCGGTGGTGCCGACTTCCACGTCCTCGGCGAGGATGCAGTTGGCGGTCAGGGTTTCGTTGGCGGTCGCGGTGGAGCCGAGGATCACCAGCTTGCCGTCGCCGGCGGTGCCGGCAGACAGGGCCAGCACGGTGCCGCGCTTATAGGTGGCTGCGGCGGTGGCCTCCTTGCGGATGGTCACGGTGAACACGTCAGCGACGGGCTCGTTGGCAACAATCAGACCGTCATAGCCGACGCTGCCGAGGTTTTCGTCCAGTCTCTTGCTCATTACTTCTTACCTCCGTTCTGAGACTTGGTGGAGTTGTAGAGGCCGACGATGGCGTCCACCTTTGCCTTGTCGTCGTTTTCGCTGCCTTCCTCGCCGCCGTTAGGGGCAGCGCCGACGCCGGCAGCGCCGGACTCGTCGTTGTCAGCCTTGGCGTCCTTCAGGTGCTTGGCACCGAGGGCCGCCTGCTTCTGCATAGCCTTGAGCGCGAGCTGCTCAGCGGTGCAGGGTGCCTCGCCGTACTTGGCGTCCCTGACGAGCTGCGCGTCGCCCACACTTGCGGCGATGCTGTCGATGGCCTCGATGCGGGCGCGTTCCTGCGTTCTGGCAGTTTCGGCCGCCTGCTGCTCGATCTGAGCCACGACGTCGGGGTGCTGTGCTCTCATTTCTTCGAGGGTCATGGTCTTGTTGTCCTCCTTCTTGGGGCCGTCGTTCTTGGCGGCCGCGTGTTTATTTCCAGCCGCAGGGGCGGCGTGGATGCTGTTGTCGATGGGGATCGTCCCCGGGATGTGTCTGAAGCCCTTGACGTCGTGCCGGATGCCGGCGACGAGGAGCACCTTCTTGTCGGCGCTCAGGGTGACGTCGGGGCCTTCGTCTGTGAGCAGGGTGTCGGCAAAGCCGTTGTCAATGGCCTCCTGCCCGACCATCCACGTCTCGCGGGTCATCATGCTGCGGAGCTGGTCGACCTCGAGGCCAGTCTTGGCGTGGTAGATCTCCGCGATGGCCCGCTCGCTCGCGTCGAAGTCCTTCTGGAGCTTCTTCAGGTCTGCGAGGGTGTAGTAGTCGTAGAGCAGCCCGGCGACGCCGTGGATCATCACCATGCTGCCGGGATAGACCTGCACCTCGTCACCTGCGCAGGCGATGACACTGGCCGCGCTGGCCGCGATGCCTTCCACGACGACGACCTTGTGGCCGGTCAGGCCCTTGATGGCGTTGTGGATGGCGATGCCGGTGTAGAGGTCGCCGCCGCAGCTATTGATCTTGATGGTGATGTTGCTCTTGCCCTTGACGGCCGCGAGATCCTCCATGAAGCTCTCGGGCGCGATGTAGAGGCCGGGCTCGGGCTCGCCCGTCCACCAGTCCACAGGCTGACGGCTCACGACGTCGCCGTAGAGGGTGATCTCGCCCTCGTCGTCGCCGATGCTGGCGACGTTCCAGAACTTGATCGGCGTGCCCGCAGTCTGAGGCCCGGCGCAGAGCCGGGGGGTGTTATGCGTTCTCATGCTTGTCTCCTTCCTTGATGCTTTTGATGGCCTCGGCGACGATCGCCTCCCGCAGAGCTGCGGAGATCGTGCCGCTGGCCGCTGTGCTCTGGTCGACCTGCCCCTGCGCTGCGCGCAGCTTCTCGTTTTCCCGAGCGAGCTGGTCGACGTTGGCGTCCCACTGACCGCCGTTGAGTCGGATGGTCGCCTGCTCTCTGGTCGTGATGCCTTCGCCGATGGCGAGGATCTCGGCCGTGATCTCCTTCGTCGGGTCGAGCTGTCCCTGAGAGGGGCCGATCCACTCGGCACCGAGATATGCGGCGCGGATCGCCGGGTCTGCGAAGAAGCCCGGGGCGCTGATGCGGCCGCGGGCGACGGCTTCAGAGAGCCAGATCTCATATACCGGCGTGCAGAAGTCATCGACAAACCACTTGCGCCTCATGCGGAACGCCTTCCACGCCTCCATCAGGGCGGCGCGGCTGGCGCTGTACGAGCTGTTGAAGCTCTTGAGCAGCAGGTCGGCCGGGATCTCGAGCGCCGCGCCCACCTGTTCGCAGATGGCGCGCAGGAAGGTGTTGAAGCCGCTGGCCGGCCGTTTGGGGTCTGCAAATGTCACGTCCTCGCCGGGCTCCATGATGTTGATCTGACCGGGGCCCATCTCGTACTCGTTAGGATCTCGGCTCACCTCCGGCAGGCTGCTCCCGACCTCGTTGAACGGGTTGTCGCCGGCGCCTGCCTCGGTCTTGATGAAGGCCGTGAAAAACGACTCGACGACCGCCGCAGTCAGCTCGCTCTCGGTGTAGCGGCGAAGCTGGAGCAGGGGCTCGATGACCTGCGAGAGATAGCTGACGCCGCGGTATTGATCCGGGCGCTCGCTCTCCATGACGTGCAGGATGTTCGGCAGGCCAGTCCGCTCGCCGTATGCCTGAACACGGGCCCACGTTGTCGTCGTGCTGCCGAGCTCGAAGGGGTAGGTGCTGCGGATGTGGTACGCCTCGATCTGGCCGTCGTCGTTCACCTCGACGCCGTCGTAGATGGTGTTGCCGTTGGCCGCCTTGCCGGTGGTCAGCAGCATCGGGGTGATGATGCCGGAGGTCGTTGGCGTGGCGACTCGGTCAGCCTCGATCAGGTGCAGGCGTAGCGAGTAGGGCGTGAGCGGTGTCGGCTCGTACTGCTTCACGACGGCGAACACGTCGCCGCTGACCAGCCACGAGGAGAGTGCGAGCTGCTGCATGGCTGCGAAGTTGTTGACGCCGGTGGCGTCGCACGCCCTTTTGTTCTCAGACCAGAGAGCGAACTCACGCTCGGCCTGAGCCTGCCATGCGTCGGCGGCCTCCTGCGTCATGCCGAGCGCCTCGCGGTCGATCCGACTCTTGAGCTGGAGGCCGATGCCGACGACGTTTGTGCGGTTGGTGCGGATGGCAGAGGTGGCGATCGGGGCCGCCATGTAAAGCATCCGGGCACGCTGCCGCAGGGTGTAGTTGTTGGCGTCGATGTCCTCCTTCGGGCTGCCGCTCATAGCTCTGAAGCCCTTGGTCGCCTTCTTGTGCCAGCTCGCGCCGGCGTCGCCGTAGCCCTTATTCACAGGGCGCGGCTGCTGCCGCCTGTTCTGTTGGCGGCTTCTACTTTTTCTTTTGCTGATGGTGCTCACCTCCTTCATGGTGAAGATGGCCGAGTCGGGAGAAAAGGAGCGAAAACTCCCGGCGTCTGCCTATGAAAAAAGCCCCTTTCGGGGCTTCTTTCACCAGTCTCGGGGCACTACTCCCACAGCTTTTCGCGGATTCTCGCCGTTCAGTGCGGCCTCGAGGGCTTCGATGTCTGCCTCGAGCTGTTTGATGGCGGCCCGGATGGATCCGAGGTCGGTGTTGTAGCGGGCCAGATTGCGCGAGCCGATGCCGTAGCTCTGGACGCCTCCGTCCAGCATCTCGGCCTCTCGCTTCAGGTAGAGCTCCAGCCGGTTCCTCTTGATGGAGAGCTGGTACTCGATTTGTTCGCGGGTCTTTCTCATTGTGGTCTGTCCTCCTTACCAGTCGTCGAAGGCGTCGGCCCGGTTGTGCCGTTGCCGCTGCCGTCGCTGCTGCGGGGCCTTCGGTTTTTCCTCCAGCCCTTGCAGGCGGCGCTCGATGGCGTCCATGTCGGGGTTGATGATCTTGAGGCCGGCGTTGGCGTAGTCGCGGCAGTCGAGGGCCTCGTTGCGGTTGTGCCCGGGCAGCTTCTCCCACGCCCAGCGGTCGCCGCGGCGTGTGTGCGTGAGCACCAGCTTCTCGGAGAGGAGCCCGTTGAAGAAATTGAGGTCATAACCGGCGTCGGGATGCCGGTTGAAATGGCAGTATTTCGGCCCGGGCTCCTGCACCTTCAGATTAGCCATGATCGTCGCCTTGCCGGCGTCGACGCCGATGGTGTAGAGCCAGCAGGTGATCCGCTTGTTGTCGCGGATCGGCACCTTGCTCGGGGGCGAGACGAATGGGATGCCGTCGCCGCCCTTGCCCTTGATGGCAAAGACGCGCTTGCCGACGCGGGCCCGGCACGCCTCATAGACCTCTTGGGTGAAGTGGCCGCCGGAGTCGACGCAGGTGATGGAGATCTTCAGGCCGCGGCCGTTTTTGAACTTGTAGACGTGGTCGACCACGTCGTCGAGTCGCTGCCAGACCTCCGGGGTGTCTGGCCGGCCCATGATGTAGCCCTTGACGACGCCCCACGTCTCGCCATACTTCCCGTGACCGACTACCTCGTATTCGAGGCGGTTGTCCTGAGTGTCGACGCCGCAGGTCAGCACGAGCACGCCGTCAGGCAGCTCCACAGGGGTGCCGTCCGGGCGGGTGCCGTAGTCCTCACGGCGGGCGAGCATGGTGTCCTCATCCTCGAGGTCGCCGCGATCTTCCCACAGTTGGCCGAGCAGGGTGTTGTAGACGACCTTGAGGCGCTGCGGGTCATCCTTGGCGTCGAGGAACTTGAGGACGATCTTCTCCCACGGAGTCCACGGGCTCGAGAAGGCATTGAGCCAAAAAGAACGGACGCCCTTCTTGTAGGCGTCCGGGTTGTCGGCGATCCACTTGGCCGGCTGCTTTCGCATGACGTCCTCGGGGATCAGGCAGCCGCAGGCCGGGCAGCTCCACGAGACGCCGCTCTTGAGGCTCCACGACTTTTTCCCGCGGATCCTCTTGGCCTCCGGGTCGAAGTGGATATTGTCGAACACGATCTCGCTGTACTCCCCACACTCGGGACAGCGGTGGCACCAGCGTTCCTGCGTGCCTTGGTAAAAACTCGTTTCGATGTTGCTGTTGCCCTTGATGGTCGGGGTGGAGACCTCGACCGCCTTGGCGTTGTAGAATGTGGCCTGACGTGCTTCGGCCAGCGCCCACGGGTCGCCCTCGGTGCCGGCGCTGGTCGCCCAGCGGTCGCGCTCGTCGCCGATGATATAGCGGGCAGGCGTGGAGGCCAGAGCCGAGGCACTGTTGGAGCCGGTCAGGGTGAGCATCCCGCCCGGGAACGACTTCTGAAGGATCGTGTTGCCGCTGTCCTTGGCCTTGACGTCGTGCACCTTCGCCTTCAGGGGTTTGCTGTCGCGGATCATAGGGGCCACGCGGAGGCGGCTGAACTTCCGGGCGTCGTCGATGGTCGGGTGGACGTAGAGGATGCTGCCGGGGTCTTGATCGATGATGTAGCCGATGATGTTGAGCTCGAGCTCAGACTTGCCGACCTGAGAGGCGGCCACCATGACTATTTTGTGCACCTTCGGATCCGTAAAGGCCCGCATGGGCTCCTCGAGGTACGGGGTGCGCTTGGTACGCCACGGGCCGGCCTCGGCTGAGCTTTCCGGGGAGAGGCGGCGGTGCTTGTCGGCCCACTCGTCCACGGTCAGGCTCTCAGGTGGGGCGAAGCGTTTGACCGCTCCGGCGATGGCGGTATTGAGCTTCGCGGCGGCTTTTTTAGTCGTCCGCGTCATCGGCGAGCTGCTCGCTCCAGCCTTCCCGATCCCTTACTCGCCGGGCGTACACCTCGGGATCGTATTTATAACCGGCCAGCTCCGTCAGGATCTTGTAGACCTCTGTGCGGATGATCTCAGACGCCTCGGCGGGTGTTGCTGCGCCGGTGACGTCGACGGCCAGACGGCCCGGCAGGGCCACGAGCATCGACCTGATATTGTAGACGAGGTCGGTCATCACAGCCTCGACGTCCTCGCTGCGGTGCATGGTGCCCTCGAGCTCACTGAGCTGGAGGGCGGCGATGTCTGCCTTGCTGCGCTTGAGGTCAGCCTCAGCCTCCAGACGTCGGCCCTCGATCTCGCTGTCCTTCTTCGACGGCTCCCGGCCGTTGGCCTTGGCCGTCAGGTATCGGATGTACCTCTGGATCGTCGGCAGCAGGTCATAGCGGTTGGCGTTGCCTTCCTTGACCGCGGCGATGACGCCATCCTTGGTGAGCTGCTGCACTCGGCGGGGCGTCATGTCGAACAGGGCCTGTCTCTTATACACATCTCCGAGCCCACGAGACTACGCTGCATCTCG
>ENA-UAOT01000769-UAOT01000769.1-human-gut-metagenome-genome-assembly--contig:-NODE-769-length-14839-cov-9.124459_pt1 | contig 14839 bp, 13 predicted proteins | sample MGYA00243475_ERZ654567 | MGnify/ENA primary metagenome ERZ654567 (study PRJEB26926, sample SAMN06164482) | human gut metagenome | biome: ENVO:00009003; feature: ENVO:2100002; material: ENVO:00002003... | reverse complement strand
GCTCGGAGATGTGTATAAGAGACAGTAATTACAATATTCACTGTAGATGAAGGGTATTTTCCAAAATACAATTACTTAAAATATTTTTGCATAGTTGTTATTGCGGTTTATTTGCTTGCAAACTACAGGTTTTTTATGACAAGAAGAAATCGGACTTTAAACCGTGCAATTATTGTTTTTTGCTTATTTTCAATCGCAGCATCGTATTTGCGACGAGATGAGATAATTATAAGAGATCCTTTTCTTTCAGCAATAGTGTTTATGGCAACATTAGCAGAAACATTTTTCTTCTTAGAGGTTGCGGCAGAAAAGGAAAGGATTGGGGAGATAATAACACAATTTTACCGGTTCACGTTATTCTGCGCTATTGTTGTTGACATAGCAGCCATATTTATACCGGGACTGAAATCATCATATGGAAATTATCTGTGCGGAACCAAGTTTTCGGTTTCATATCTGCATATTATATTGATCGCATTGTATATGAGCAAAGAATGGTTGAATCAAGACCGGAAAGATAAACGATATATCGCATTGATTATTATGTCAGTTTGGGCGATATGGATATCACGTTATGTTAATTGTAACACAGGGATGATAGGCGCCGTTTTGCTTTTTGTGGCATTTATGATTTCCGAAAAAATAAAAACATGGCTCTGCTCATTAAAAACAATGATCATATTTACCTTAGTTCCTGCACTGTTTTATTTTTTCTACGAGTTCATTCTGTTAAATAGTACAGTGCAAAATATTGTAGTCGGTACTCTTGGGCGAGAATTGACACTTACAGGACGAACAATCATATATGATAAGTTACCTTCGGTATTTGCAAGCCATTTTTGGACCGGTTATGGATACGGAACAACCTATGAAGTGACAAAGCGGTATATAGGGTTTGCCGACACGCAGAATTGTTGGACTGAGTGGATGATGATGGTTGGAATTGTCGGGGTAGTATTGCTGGCATTTGTATTGATCATTGTATTTAAAATAATAAATACCATGAAACCGCACAGAGGATTTCCAATTGTCGCGATTATTTGTATATTCTTTATTATGGGGTGCGTTGAAATTACAATGGGCATTTCATTCTTTTGCCTTGTTTCAATCTTGTATGGCATAGAGACAGAAAAGGGTTAGGTCAGGAGTCTGATTTGTATAACTATGATAAATAACGGTGGAAGTTATATTGTATATAAGCACAATCTTATGTGCCGATTGGCGGGAGGAAAAATCTAATGGCATCAACTGGAAATGAAAACGACATTAAGGTTAGCATAATATGCATTACATATAATCAAGTATCTTATATTGAAGAGGCTATTAAGAGTTTTCTAATGCAAAAAACGAATTTTGAATTTGAAATACTGATACATGACGATGCATCTACTGACGGGACGACTGAAATTGTTAGAAAGTATCAGGAAAGATATCCGGACAAAATTCGCACTGTAATTCAAAGTGAAAATCAGTATTCAAAGGGTATTAGGGTAGCTAAAACCTTTTTATGGCCTTTGGCTAAAGGAAAATACATTGCTATGTGTGAAGGCGATGACTTTTGGACAGACAGTAATAAACTCCAGGTTCAATACGATTATATGGAGGCACATCCGGATTGTTCTACATTCATTCATAACGGATGGATCGTTTCTCAGGATAAAAGAAGGGTATTTAACTCTAAGCCAATTTCCAATCATGAGTGTAAGTACGGCACAGAAGATGCTATCGAAGGATTAGGGATAAAGGTTGTTACAAATTCATATTTCTATCGGACAGATATCATTCGACGGAAACCATCGGGATTTTTTACGAAATCTCCAACCGGAGATTATGTCAGGCTTATAGAAAACTCCTTATATGGATATATCTTTTATTCTCCAAAAAAGATGAGTGCGCATCGTGTGCTTGCAAAAAACTCATTAACTGTAGCATGGAATCAAAACTCCAAATTAAGAGATGAATATATTTCAAAACAAATGATTTTTCTTGATGCACTTAATGAAGAGACTGAGGGAAAATTCGATGCGGTGATTCGGGAGCAAAAGAAACAGCAGCTATTCGAACATTATGTATGTTATCGTGACAAGGATAAATTGAAGCAAGAACCATATAGAACGATGCTTAAATCCATGCCGATAAAGAAAAAGATACAATATTATACTCCCGGACTATTTCAAATGCTAAGACAGGTAGCGTGGATACTCCGCAAAGAGAAAAAGATAAAATACGAATAACAATATGAATAAAGCAAAAGTCGATAAGATTATATTGTGAGGTAACAAATTGTCAAAGAATTCTAAGTCGATTGTATTTACAAACTTAATATGGAGACTCGCTGAACGTTGTGGAGCCCAGTTGGTTGCTTTTGTTGTCTCAATAGTACTTGCCCGGATTTTAGATCCGAGTGCGTACGGAACTATTGCATTAATAACTGTATTTACTACCATTCTACAGGTTTTTGTGGACAGTGGCTTAGGAAACGCATTAATTCAGAAAAAAGATGCGGATGATTTGGATTTCGCCACAGTGTTCTTTACAAATGTTCTATTTTGTGCGGTTCTGTATTTGGCGATATTCCTTTTTGCTCCACTTATCTCTAGCTTCTATGGTAGGTCAGAGATGACACCATACATCCGTGTGTTGGGATTAACGGTGCTGATCTCTGGGATTAAGAATGTTCAGCAAGCATATGTATCACGGCATATGCTGTTTAAGAGGTTTTTCTTTTCAACATTAGGAGGAACTATTATTGCCGGAGCAGCGGGCATTGTCATGGCTCTTTCCGGCTTTGGTGTATGGGCTCTTGTCGCTCAACAGGTAATTAATCTAGCAATTGATACAACAATCCTGTGGATAACTGTTAAGTGGAGACCACATAAAATGTTTTCGTTTGAACGTTTGAAAAGGTTGTTTTCATTTGGGTGGAAGCTATTGGCGAGTAGTCTTCTTGACACGGTATACAATGATTTACGTCAATTGGTCATTGGCAAAATGTATTCATCATCCGATCTTGCTTATTACAATCAGGGAAAGAAATTTCCGAGCTTGATCATAACTAATGTAAACGCATCCATTGATAGCGTCTTGCTGCCGGCCATGTCCAATGTTCAGGACAGCATGGAACATATCCGGAAAATGACCCGGCGTGCAATCAAGACTAGTGTATATATTATGGCACCTTTGATGATGGGACTGGTTGTTACAGCTACGCCGGTAATTCGGCTTATCCTGACAGATAAATGGCTTCCATGCGTACCATTTTTGAGGATATTTTGTATATCATATATGTTTTATCCTATACATACGGCGAATTTGAACGCAATTAAGGCAATGGGACGGAGTGATCTGTTCTTAAAACTGGAAATTGCAAAGAAGGTTGTAGGGATGGTATTGCTGCTGTCAACTATGTGGTTCGGGGTAATGCCTATGGCTTACAGTTTGCTTGTAAGTAGCTTACTGAGTCAGATTATTAATTCCAGACCCAATCGGATGCTGTTGAAATACGGCTATATCGAGCAATTGAAGGATATTCTTCCGGCTATTCTTTTAGCGGTCTTCATGGGAGTATGTGTCTATCCTATTCAGATGATCGGATTATCGAATGTTATTACATTTATTATTCAGGTCGTACTTGGTGTGGTTATTTATATTGGCGGATCTCTTGTATTGAAGCTGGATTCATTCCAATATCTATGGGAGATTGTAAAACCGGTCACACTGAAAATACTGCATAGAAAGGCGAAATAAATCACTTGAATTTTATAAGAAATGAGGGTTCACATGGGAAACATACTAGTCACAAGATCATCATTGCCAAGTTTAGAGGAATACATAGAAGAGATACGCCCTGTTTGGGAAAGCCACTGGCTTACAAACATGGGCGTGAAGCATAAGGAACTGGAAAAAGTTTTGGAGGAATACCTTGGAGTACCGTATGTGACGCTTTATACGAATGGTCATCTGGCTTTGGAAAATGCGATTGCAGTACTAAATCTGCCAAAGGGCGGAGAAGTTATCACGACCCCGTTCACATTTGCATCGACGACCCACGCAATAGTGAGAAATGATCTTGTTCCGGTTTTTTGTGACATTAAGGAAGATGACTATACAATAGATACATCCAAAATAGAAGCGCTTATTACTGATAAGACTGTTGCTATCGTACCGGTGCATGTTTATGGAAATCTTTGTGATGTGGATGAAATCAAAAAAATTGCGGACAAGTATGGGCTTAAGATCATATACGATGCCGCCCATGCGTTTGCGGTGAAATACAAAGGCGTTTCATCAGCCTGCTTTGGGGACGCGTCTATGTTCAGTTTCCACGCTACAAAAGTATTTAATACCATTGAAGGTGGAGCTGTTTGCTATAAGAACAGCGAGTGGGTACAGTATCTGAATGATCAGAAGAATTTTGGCATCCACGGCCCTGAAGATGTTGCATATATTGGTGGGAATGCAAAAATGAGTGAATTCCAGGCGGCAATGGGTCTCTGTAATATGCGGCATCTGGAAGAAGAAATTAAAAAAAGAAAAAAAATCGTTGAACATTATAGAGAAAGGCTTTCCGGCGTTGAGGGCATTAAACTGGCTAAGATTCAAGAAGATGTGGATTCCAATTACGCATATTTCCCGGTCGTGTTTGATGAATATAAGTACACAAGAAATGAAATCTATAACATGCTTGCTGAGCAAGGGATAGGGGCGAGAAAGTATTTCTATCCATTGACAAACAGTTTTGAGTGTTATCGTAATTATCTGACTGCCGGGACAGAAAGAACACCGATTGCACAGCATATAGCACTGAGAGTTTTGACATTACCACTGTACGCCGATCTGGCTATTGATGATGTCGATTTGATTTGTGATATTATTTTGGGATAAGGTAATAGTTAGGCAATATTGTGAAGGAACAGTAGAGAGGCTTGTCAGGATGAAAAAGATATTATTACTCGGTGGTTCTGCCCAGCAGATAACTGCCATTGAGACAGCAAAAAAATTGGGGTATTATACAGTCCTGTGCGATTACCTGACGGATAATCCGGGACAGTACCAAGCGGATAGGTTTTATTTAATAAGCACTACAGATAAAGAAGCGATACTTAAGGTTGCACAGCTTGAGAAGGTAGACGGTGTGCTTGCTTACGCTTCAGATCCGGCAGCGCCGACAGCTGCGTATGTGGCAGAAAAGCTTGGCTTGCCGGGAAGCCCCTATGAATCAGTGGAAATCTTATGCAATAAAGATAATTTCAGAGCGTTCCTTAAAGAGCACGGCTTCTGCACGCCAGCTGCAAAAGGATATAGCGATACCGGCGAGGCGATGAAAGACATTAAGATGGGGAAATTTAAGTTCCCTGTTATTGTTAAGCCGGTAGATTCCTCCGGAAGCAAGGGCGTTAGCCGCATTGATTCTGTCGGTGAGGCAGAGGAAAAGCTTAGTTATGCTATGGGATTTTCACGCGGAAAACGAATTATTGTTGAGGAATTTGTCGAGAAATACGGGTATCAGATAGCCGGAGACGGACTTTCTGTAGATGGTAGACTCGTATTCCGTTACTTTGCAAATGATCATTTTAATCCGAAGTGCGTTAATCCGTTTGTACCAATCTCGGCGAGCTTTCCATATAATATGCCCGACTGGGTACAGGAAAAGATTCATGCTGAAATTCAGAGGTTATTAACGCTGCTTCATATGAAAACATCAACATATAACTTCGATATAAGAATCGACAGAGATTTTAATGTTTATTTAATGGAGATTGCACCGCGAGACGGCGGGAACTACATTCCTGACGTAATTAAATATGCTACAGGAGTTGATCTTGTGGAGTGTTGTGTAAAGGCTGCAATGGGAGAAACGATTGAAATTAAGGGCGCAGAACCGAAAGGATTTTATGCATATTACGCAGTACACAGCTTGAATGACGGCATATTGAAGAGAGTCAGGATTAGAGCGCAGGATCATATTATTGAAAATTATTTAATTAAAAAACCAGGAGATGAGATTAAAGCATTTACGGGAGCCAACACAACACTTGGTTGTTTGATCATGAGGTTTGACTCCATGGAGCAAATGCTGGATATGATGGACCACTCAGAAAAGTGGATTGAAGTCGAACTGGAGGAGGCGTATTGATATAAGTGTTAATGGGTTAATCAAGAGAACCCTCTACTGGGGGAATGATTATTTACATGGAAAGAAGGTTCGCAGGTTTTATGAAGATTTGGAGGCAGTTCTTTCAGATAAAATAACAGGACTTCCTATACAGCAAGGTCATCTGGCTGATTTGTTGAAGTATGCATCGGAAAACTCGTCCTATTATAAGCATTATTCGGGTTGCAGGCTGGAACAGTTTCCTGTCGTAAATAAGACGATATTAAACGAACATTATAGCGAAGTCTGTGTTCCTATTGAGAAAATACCGGGGCAAGAAGGAGATAAAGTTCACATTCAGAAAACCTCTGGCAGTACAGGTACACCTTTTGCTATACCGCAGGATACACGGAAGAGGAATCGCAGAATTGCTGAACTGAAGTATTTTAATGAACAGGTCGGCTTTAAGTCTCATGAAATGCTAGGTCAATGCAGAATTTGGACAAAATGGCAGAGTAAATCCAAATGGCAGTCGTTTAAAGAAAATATTATACCTATCAATATAAGTAAGGTGGACGATGAAACAATTGCTATGCTTATGGAGACAGTTAAAAAGCATAAAATTGTTGCACTTCGCGCATATGCTTCTTGGTATGATGCGTTGGTGAAGTATATGGATGATGGAAAAGGCGATCCTAAAGATTTATCAACAGTCAAAGTATGCATTTCTAGTTCGGAAGCGCTTAATGAAGAAACACGAGAAAAAATGAAGTCAATAGCAGGCATCCCCATTGTTGAAGCGTATGCGGATGAAGAAGCAGGTATGCTAGCTCAACAAAGAATTGGCGATAATAACTATTATCTCAACCATTCCGGTTATGTTTTTGAGTTTCTGAAACTGGACAGTGATGAGAAAGCAGAACCGGGGGAGCTTGCGAGAATAGTCATTACTGATCTTTTTAATTATGCATTTCCTCTTATCAGATATGATACGGGAGATACGGCTGTGTATGCGACAGGAAATGAACAGAGCCATGGTTGGAATTATATAAGTAAATTATATGGCAGACGACTGGACTTAGTGTACAACACATCCGGGCAACCTGTGCATCCCATGAATTTTGCCAGAATATTGAAGAACCTTCAGGGAATCGTTCAGTGGCAATTTATTCAAAAGTCAGAGAAAGAGTATTTGATAAAGTTAAATGCAGATAAGAATCTAAGCGTTGAAAATACGTTGAAGGAAATCAAGGCTGTATTGGGTGACGGCGCAAACGTGAATGTGGAATTTGTTGATGAAATTCCTGTTTTAGCATCTGGAAAAAGGAAGCCGGTTGTATGCGAATGGAAGAAATGATAGAAGAACTGGAAACAAAAGAAGCAATAGCCGATGTTTTGGATAGATTTTCACCATATCTTCAATCCCTGTCATCCGGTATGGTAGACAGGGGAAAGCTGGCTGAAAAATTTTCAAAATATGCACGGGTAATTTCGATAAAAGCAAACAGGCAGATCATGGGGTTTGCCGGATTTTATTGCAATGATGATAAAGACAAAAATGCGTATTTGTCTTTAATAGCAGTAGACCCCAAGTATCGGAAGCGCGGTATTGGAAAAAGTCTTTTGGAGGAAGTTGTCGAACAGTCAAAGAGTGCAGGAATGGAACGGTTGGTGCTTGAAGTCAGAAAATCCAACATGGTGGCTATCAAGTTTTATGAGAAATTAGGGTTTGTTTATATAGATAAAAGCAGTAAGAATACTTTGTTTTTAAGCAAAGTTATATGAGGATTTAGACGATGATTAAAATATCTGGCTGTTATGGTTTGTTTATAGCACATCATTTGGCGGAAAAATAGTATACTGGGTTTTTAAATTGGAAGAGTTGATTTCAAGCCATGATTTTAAATTTGGAAAAGTATTCTGGCAAGTATCGAATATGAAAATGGCATGAAGGCTGTAAAGATATATCCTATTGATCTTCGGTTTGAGGGGAATAAGGGGATAAAAGGATGGCCAGTTCTTTCAAATAAAACGGATGTTTTGGATACGGTTGTAAAATTATCTGAGGCATTTGATACACATATCTATATTGAAAGTGGCGTAGGAAAAATTGATTTTGGATATTAAAGTGTAAGGGGTAATCTGCATGAATGAAACATCGGAAAAGGTTAACATAAATCGGGGGAGGGGAGGTACTGGATGTAAGGTCAGAAGTTCCAACCTCGAGCTGTATCGTATCATCGCAATGCTGCTGATTGTAGCACATCACTATGTAGTAAACTCAGGACTACTGGACGAAAATGGTTCTGTGTATTCCGATCTGATGTCGGAAAAATCGATATTTTATTTGCTGTTTGGAGCATGGGGAAAGACTGCGATTAACTGCTTTGTCCTTATTACGGGATACTTTATGTGTAAGTCACAGATTACGGTAAAGAAGTTTGTCAAGCTGCTTGCGGAAGTGATGTTTTATCATATTATGATATGGCTGATATTTATGTTGACCGGATATGAGTCTTTCAGTTTTGGCGGACTTATAAAGATGCTCTTGCCTGTGAAACAGGTAGAGGCAAACTTTGCAGGCTGTTTTCTGATTTTTTATTTGTTTATTCCTTTTTTGAATGTCCTGATCCATAGCATAGATCAAAAAAAGCACCTGATGCTTTTGGGGTTGTGTGCATTTACATATATCTTATTTGGCACATTCCATAAGGTGTCGATGAACTATGTTACATGGTTTATTGTGCTTTATATAATTGCATCATATATCAGGCTTTATCCGAAGCCGTGGTTTGATAAAAACGGATTGTGGGGCTGCTTAACAGCACTTTCAATCTGCGTATCAGTATTAAGCATCATCTGCTGTGCGTGGTTCGGCAATAAGTTTGGGTTGAGTGATGCGTATTCGTTTGTGCAGGATTCAAATACATTTTTGGCTGTGACAAACGGTGTATGCTCGTTTATGTTCTTTAAGAACCTGAAAGTGCCGCAGAGTAGGTTTGTAAACACAGTTGCGGCATCCACGTTTGGAGTTCTGCTTATCCACGCAAACAGCGATACTATGCGGCGGTGGCTGTGGAAGGATATGCTGAATAATGTGGGGGCATATAGTACATCGTATTTTGCATTGCATGCGATAGGCTCAGTCGTTGGAATTTTTGTAATTTGTATTGTAGTTGACCATTTACGGATTTGCTTTTTGGAGAGACCGTTTTTGAATAAAGTTTTTAGGACGTGAAACATATGAAGGGAATTATTCTGGCCGGCGGCTCCGGCACAAGACTTTATCCGCTGACAAGGGTAACAAGTAAGCAGCTATTGCCGATTTATGATAAGCCGATGATTTATTATCCGCTGTCAACGCTTATGCTTGCGGGAATAAGAGATATATTGATTATCTCAACGCCGACAGACACACCGAGGTTTGAGGAGCTTCTCGGCGATGGCAGTCATTTTGGTATTCATCTTACATATACAGTTCAGCCGTCTCCTGACGGATTAGCGCAGGCGTTTATTATTGGAAAAGAATTTATCGGTGACGAGCCTTGCGCAATGATTCTTGGCGATAACATTTTCTATGGCGGATGGTTCAGAAAAAATTTGACTGAAGCAAAAAAGAATGCTGAGCAAGGATTAGCCACGATTTTCGGATACTTTGTAAAAGACCCGGAGCGGTTTGGGATCGTCGAGTTTGATAGAAAAGGCAATGTACTGTCGGTTGAGGAAAAGCCTAAGAATCCTAAATCCAACTATTGCATTACAGGATTGTATTTCTATCCGGGCGGAGTTTCGGAAATGGCAGAGAAATTAAAGCCTTCTGGCAGAGGCGAGCTTGAAATAACGACACTTAATGAGATGTATCTGCGTGAGAAGAAACTCAAGGTACAGATTCTCGGCAGAGGCTTTGCATGGCTTGACACAGGTACAATGGACAGTCTTATGGAAGCGTCGATATTTATTCAGAACGTGCAGAACAGGCAGGATGTTGTAATTTCCGCTCTCGAAGAAGTGGCATATCATGAGGGATGGATTAGCAAAGAACAATTGCTTGAGTCGGCAGAGATTTACGGAAAATCACCGTATGGTGAGCATCTGCGCAGAGTGGCAGAAGACAGGTTTTTGTATTAAGGAGTTTTGATATGACAATAATCGTAACCGGCGGTGCTGGATTTATTGGAAGTAATTTTATTTTTCATATGCTGAAGGAATATCCTGAGTATAGGATCATCTGCCTGGATAAGCTGACTTATGCGGGAAATTTATCCACACTTGCCCATGTGATGGACAATCCACAGTTTAGGTTTGTGAAAGCAGATATATGCGACCGGGAAGCGGTTTATAAGCTTTTTGAAGAGGAGAAGCCCGATATCGTGGTGAATTTTGCGGCAGAATCTCATGTGGACAGAAGTATTGAGAACCCGGGTATTTTCCTCCGTACAAATATTATCGGTACGGCTGTGCTTATGGATGCCTGCCGAAAATATGGGATAAAGAGGTATCATCAGGTAAGTACCGATGAGGTGTACGGCGACCTTCCGCTAGACCGTCCGGACCTGTTTTTCACGGAAGAAACGCCGATACACACAAGCAGTCCGTATTCTTCCTCAAAGGCCTCTGCCGATTTGCTCGCACTGTCTTATCACAGAACCTATGGTCTGCCTGTTAGTATCTCTCGTTGCTCCAACAATTACGGCCCGTATCACTTTCCTGAGAAGCTGATCCCGCTCATGATCGCCAATGCACTGAATGATAAGCCGCTTCCTGTTTACGGAGAAGGTCTGAATGTGCGCGATTGGCTGTATGTTGAGGATCACTGCAAGGCGATTGATCTCATTATTCACAAGGGCAGAGTCGGCGAGGTCTATAATATCGGCGGACACAATGAGATGTGCAATATTGATATTGTAAAAATCATCTGTGATGCGCTTGGGAAACCATATTCTCTAATTACATATGTGACGGATCGAAAGGGTCACGATATGCGCTATGCGATCGATCCGACTAAGATCCACAATGAGCTTGGCTGGCTGCCGGAAACAAGATTTGCTGACGGCATCCGAAAGACGATAAAATGGTATCTGGAGAACCGTGACTGGTGGGAGGCCATCATCAGCGGTGAGTATCAGAACTATTACGAGAAGATGTATGGAAACTCTGCCGAGGATTTCACAGCTTTAGTCGGTCGTTAGGAACAACGCTGCTGCAAAAAAACAGATTGCAGACCATTTTTGATTTTTTGAAAGTAATCAGAGTCCTGAAAGCTTTGTGAATTCGATCAGCGTTCGGAAAAGTATAATGTAAAAAATACATCTCGGCAATATAAACAAATCATAAAGACAGCGGTCTGATTTAACGCTAATAGTAAATAATATGTAAAAAATCATATTTTTTTGCTCCCCCCTCTTGCATTTTTCTCCATAATATGTTATTCTTTAAATGAGAAAAACGACAATATTCGACACTTATGGTCTGTGAGGTGAATATCTTGCAGGAAAATGACAATAAAGATTCTGACAAGAGAAAAAATGTTTCTGAGGTAAAAACCAAGATTTCATCGGTTGTTGCAGCCGTTTGCGTTACAGTTGTTTTATCTGCCGGCGCAGCGGCTTTTTTTATTAATCGTGCAGGAAACACCCAAAATGAGCAGATAAAAGTATATTATGAATCTCAAGGCTCTTCTGCTGAGACATCAACCGTAAGCCGAAGGGTCAGCGGCTCGGTCCAGACTACTGTATATGCAAAGACTTCGAGGAAAACAATAACGTCTAAAACGTCTTCGGCGAAGTCGGCAGCTGTGCAGAAAACTGAGATCGTTTACAGCTTTCCGGCAGATATAAATCTTGTAACAGCAGAGCAGCTTATTCAGATAGACGGAGTAGGTGAGGTTACTGCACAGAAAATTATCGGATTCCGCAGCGGAGTCGGGGTCATCTGTAATATGGATCAGCTGCTAGAGATCGACGGGATAGGTGAAGCAACTTTAAATAAGCTGAAGGAATATCTGTTTGTTTCTGATCGGGATTATGCCGAGCTTACTCAGCCGGAGGAACAAACAGAGTACCGTGAACCTGAAGAAACGGAGCAGACGCGGCAGGAGGAGAGCAAAACCGTTACCGCAGAGACAAAGACCGAAGAGAAGACATCGCCGACCACTGCTGAAGCTGCTGAGCAGATGAGAACAGTAAATATAAATACTGCTTCTGCTGAGGAGCTTTCCGAAAGCCTTTTAATTGAAACGGAGCTTGCGGAGGCTATAGTCGAGCTGAGAACTAATATAAAGTATTTTGTGAATGACCTTGAGCTGCTTTATGTAGACGGCTTTACGGAGAAAATGCTGGTTGAAAGGCGGCCGTTTATTACTTTATAAATTCAAATATCAACGGGAGCAGAACTGAACGGTCTGTTCCCGTTTTGTCATTGATATGGTCTTCGCTTTCCAGATTTTCCTGTGTTCCGTTGTTATGAGGCAGGGATAAATCACTTATATCGCTGAAGGAAAAATTTTTTAATCAGCTATATACCTTGAATAAACGTGTCCGGCTATTCTCCGGACATAGCCGTCGGGATTCGTTATAAGGTCTGTTTTAAGAAACGACGTATAAGTTTTACAGGAAATTTCAGCGGCAAACTCCTCGGCTTCGTGTATGCCCGAGGTTCTGCTCAGGGCAAAGCCGAATATTTTTCTGATACTGCATAATAAGGTTATCTGCGTGTTTTTTTATTTAAAAGTCTCCGAAGTGCACATAGCGGGCAGTTTTAAAACGGGTTGGGCAATTTATATGATCGAATCATAAATTCCTATAAAAATAATACGCTGTTCATTTCAGTATGAACAGCGTGGTTAGTTTCAAAGTTTTTTTCTGAGAAAAATTTGCGAGGCGGCAATAATGAATACGGCTGAAAGCAAGACGGCGGTCAGCGCTGACGGAAGATAATCAGCAGCAGAAGCCTGTTTTGCAAGCAGGGGTGCGGACTGCATGAGCCTTGTGGGAGAAAGCTTTTCCGCCGCCGAAAAAAGACCTGACAAATATGCGGCGATAAATACTGCGCCGGTGCCGAGCATAACGGAAGAACCGCTTTTTGCCGCCGCAGAAAACAGTACCGCCGCCGAGATAAGCCATATTCCGAAAAGCCAGAAGCAAAGAGCCGGAGCAGTATAGCTTTCAGGCGTGCCGTTTCCCCAGAAATAAGCGTTATAGCCGAAGGTAACGCCGAAGCAGAGCCAGAAGCACCCTGACCATAGCAGCATTAGCACAGATGTTTTTGCGGCAAGGATACCATGCCTTGATGCGCCCTTTGTCAAAACCTGAATAAGAGTTCCCTTTTGATATTCGGAGGTAAAAGCTCCCGACAGCAAAAGAATAAAAATGATAAGGGCAACGGGTATATTTTTATAGAACTGAGTCCACGAGGTTACTTGATCTACAGTTATATTTGTTACAGTAAGACCCGAGCCTTCAAGCGAGCCTGACAGGGTTTTCATCAGCCACGGAGTAAGCTTTGCTATAGCGGGATTCATTATGCCGAAGATCAGAAACAGTATTATAAGTACCGTCAGCTTTCCGGTACGAGCCAGCTCAAGCCATTCCTTTTTGAAAAATGCACAGAAGCATTTCATTTTCCGGTCACCTCCATAAACAGCGCTTCAAGCGACGGCTCCTGTCTTTCAAATTTATGCAGGGGTATATTATTTTCGGAAATAAAGCCGAGGATATCCCGCTGCTTTGTTTTTCCGCTGAATACTACACGGTTTGAGCCAGTCCGTACAGATCCGGGAAAGGCGGCAGCAAGCTTTTCTGAGTCGTCGGATAATTCGGTTTCTGCTTCATAGCCCGGCGCTGAATGTACTGCTTTTATCTCGTCTAGGCTTCCCTGAAGCACTATCCTGCCGCTGTGAAGAAAAGCCGTCCTGTCGCATATTCTTTCTACGTCGGAAAGTATATGTGTGGAGAATACTACCGAGGAGCTGCTTTTTGCCGAAAGGAGAATATCAAGTATTTCCTTTCTGCCTGACGGGTCGAGAGCGGAGGTAGGCTCGTCGCAGATAAGGAGCTGCGGGCGGCTGAGCATTGCCTGAGCTATTCCGAGCCGCTGTTTCATTCCCCTTGAAAAGCCTTTTATCCTGCGGTTCTCATTTTCAAGACCTGTAAGCTGCAAAAGCTCATCAGTTCTTTTCTTGATCTCCGAAGCAGTCATTCCTGATACTTCTCCGCAGAAGGACAGATATTCTTTCGGCGTCATATAGGAGTAAAATTCCGGCACATCAGGAAGATAGCCTATAAAGCGGTTGGTTTTGTTTTTCAGGCAGCTTACTCTTTCTCCGTTTATAAAGGCTTCTCCGCTGTCGGGGCGCATAAGTCCGAGAATGATTTTCATTGCGGTGGTTTTACCTGCTCCGTTCTGTCCGACGAATCCGAAAACGGTATGTTCAGGTACTTCCATGCTAAGACCGTTCAGCACCGATTTATCTCCAAAGCGCTTTGATATATTGTTTAATGTAAGTATATTCATTTTTAATCTACCTTTGTTAAAGCGTTTTCCTTTCTTAGCGTTATATAGCTTCAGCTGTCGTCCTTGCCGAAGATAAAATACAGAACGGGTCCTATAAATTCCATACCGACAACAGCTATAATAAGCCAGATCGTTCTGTTTCCTCTTTTATAGGTACTGTGAGTAAGGATATGGCGTACTGTATAGAAACTGTCTCTTATACACATCTCCGAGCCCACGAGACTACGCTGCATC